>SESB01000059.1_pt1 | contig 73817 bp, 106 predicted proteins | sample 3171441 | NCBI WGS metagenome assembly SESB01 (sample SAMN06051867, study PRJNA518727) | freshwater metagenome | biome: subpolar coniferous forest; feature: holomictic lake; material: water; isolation source: holomictic Lake 227, 6 m depth | place: Canada: near Kenora, Ontario | collected...
CGACTCCGCCATAAGACAAGAAGAGGCCCCCGCATCGCAGGAGCCCCCCTGGCGTGAACTGCTTACTGCTATGAACCGTCTCCATGCCCGTCTGGATGCTGCGGGCTTTCCCGAAGGAACCGCCACGTCAGAGCCTCTCCAACAGACCCCTTACGCTCGAGCCAGAGGATCGGCACAGGACGCCAGGGCAATCCTGGCTCCGGCACCAACCACAGATGCCGACGCCCGTGGCCACGCAGCCGAGGGCGCCTGATGATTACTCCGTCATCACCTATCGCATTCATCGGGAGGACCTGTCTTTCTAAAGGTGGTCCCCCAGCCACAGGGCACAAGGGTATCAACACCGGGTCAACAACGGGTCAACGTGGCACGAATTGTGTCGCAGTGCGCGTCTGAGGCATGTTGAACCCGATTCAAGCACGAAGGCCCGTCACGACGGGCTTTTTCAGTTCTCGTCACAGGGGACGGCTTGAAGGAAATTACTCATTCATGGGACCATCATGGGACGGCCCATCGTCATGGGACGGAATGGCCTCCCTTGGCGGTGCCGGGGCGTGCTTCCCGAACACGGACTCCTCCAGCTTGTCGGCGGCCCCGCGCTGCATGGTGGGAGTCACGTGGGAGTAGGTATCCATGGTCAGGGTGATGGAGGAGTGCCCCAGGCGTTCTCCAACCACCTTCGCGGGCGTGCCTGCTTCCAGGAGGATGGTTGCACAGGCGTGCCGCAGGTCGTAGGGTCGTAGGGTCTCGGGCAGGCCCGCAGCGGCCAGGATGGGCTTGAAATATCTCGTGTTCAGGTTGTCGGGATCGAGCGGCCCCCCGGTCTCCGACGTGAACACCAGGCCATGATCCTGCCACAGGTCTCCCGCGTGCTCCCTGGCGGCCCGCTGGGCGTCACGGTGGGCACGCAACCAGGTGCATACGGTCGGGGGAATGGTCACGGTCCTACGGCCCTTCGCGGTCTTCGGCTCCTCGAACACCCACCCGCCTCCCTGGCCCCGTAACCAGTTCAGCACCCGTTGGACGCGAATCTCCCCGGTCTCCAGGTTCACGTCCGGCCACTTCAGCCCCAGGTACTCCGCAGGGCGCATCCCCGTCGCCATGGCCACCAGGTACACGATCCCCCTGGGCATGGTCAGGGCGGCCTCGATGAACCTGTCGGCCACCTCCACCCCCAGGGCAGGCGCCTCCTTGCGCTCCATCCTGGGCAGTTCCACGTCCTGCGCTGGGTTGTAGGGCAGGAACCGCCATCGGACGGCCTGCTTCAGGGCCGAGTGAATCACGGCGTGCGTCTTGCGAATCGTGGAAGCCTGCAGGCCCGACTTCAGGTGCTCGGAGTAGAGCTTCTGCAGGAGGAGGGAGGTGATCTGGTTGACTTGCACCTTCCCCAGGCGCGGCTTCACGTAGCGGGCCACGATCTCCGAGTAGTCCTGGAAGGTCCTCTGCTTCAGGCGCGGTCGGGCGGCTGTCTCCAGCCACTCTGCCAGGTATGCCCCCATGGTCTGCTTCTTGCTGGTCACGGCCCGGCCCGTGTCCTTCTCCTGCACCAACTCCGCGTGCCGTGACTTCGCCTCCTTGTCCCCATAGATGACTTCTGACTTCCGAATGCGCTTCCCCGCCTCGTCCGTGCCGAACTCCATACGGATCCGGTATGCCTGCTTCCCGTCCCGCTTCACGCCTTCCAGCTTCTCGATGGACATGGGACCTCCACGAAGGATCCCAGGCCCCGGGCGCGAATGCCTTTCTTGCCAGGTCAGGCGGGTTCGGTCCTTCGGGGTCGGGCCCGTTGGTCTTTCCGTGGGCATGTTCGCGGGTTGCGGGCCACCTCCCCTCTCCCGCTGGGCTGGGCATGGCAGGGAATGGCAGGTGACAGTGCCGAGTGGGCTCCTCCTCTACCACTTGCCTTCCAGGTACCCATGGGACTGTAGGAACGGAAGGGACGGATACATGTAGAGCCTCGTGTGAGAAATCATCGCGCTTAGGACCCCTCCCTCCCCCTGGAATGCCACCTTCCCCATCTGCGCGTTCTTAACTTTCATTCCGTGTGTAGGGGCTTATGAGTGTGTGGGACCGTCCCGACCGTCCCACTGTGCACAGAATGGCGTGGTTATGCGGTTATTTTGTGGGCGGTTCCATTTTCGGACTGTCCCAACGACCGTCCCACAGGGGCAGAACCGTCCCACGACCGTCCCACTCGCACCCCCTGGAGGGCCCCACCCGTCCCATGGCAGGGTCCTCATCATACCTGCGTGAACACATGGGAATGCTTTGCGCGGAATGTTACCGTCCCGTTGTGCCGTTCGGCGCCTCCCTCGACGCGGAGGGCCGGCTCGAGTTCTGGGGGGAGCCATGGCGAATGTCCCACGGGCGCCCCCTGTGCTTGCCGTGCGCGTCCCCGGGCGTCTCCCTGTTCCGCTCTCCCCCCCTGGGAGTCGACGGCCCGCAGCTTGCCACCCGAGCTCCTGCTTGGACCTCCTTCCCCACGTGGGACCTCCCCGGCCAGCAGGAGCAGGAGGCAGGGCCCGCAGAGGAAGACGAAGACGCGGACGGGCCTCCTCGTCCCAAGTGCACGGCCAGGGATGTGTGGGAGTGCTGGCGTGAACAAGAACACCCGTACATGGATCCGAGTGCACGCGGGGGAAGCGGAGGAGGCGGGGGGAAGCGGTTCGGCGGGAAGAAGGTCTCGATGCGCAGGCAGGCTCCCCTGGTCCCCTGGTCATGACGCCATTGGAGTGCCACCGGATCCCAACATTTACCAACAGGCAGGCTCCTCCCACGTAGCCCCTTGGGCGGCCCCGGGGCGCCACGTGCACGAGAATGCCCACGGGTGCCGTTGCGCTCAACCTTGCGGGGGGCAGGCTCCTCTGTCTGCGGTTTAACCGCAGATACGGGGGGGCGCATGTTCCGGACCAGAGATTCATCGACAGAGCATTTGCGCGCGACCTCCCGATTGCTCCACTGGCTCCACTCGGCATCCCGCAGGAGCGTCTCGACGGCGCGCCGCTTGTCGGCATTCGTCCTGCGAAGGCCGTGCGACCCATTCGCCCCGACCGAGAAGAGCACGGCGTCCCGCTGGGTGCCCTGGCGGGAGACGACGATGATGCAGCGAGCGTCGGGGGGCATGGAGACCACCTCCTACTTGAGCCCGAGGCGGATGTAGCCGCCCTCCCAGGGGCCTGGGCCTTCCTCGCCTCCCTGGCCTGCTTCTTCTCACGCACGGCGTCACGGTGGATACCGTCCAGGGCGTCTTCGCACGGCCTGCACAGGTGCCCCTTCGGGCGGGCCCGCGGCGCCACGTGCACGAGAATGCCCATGGGTGCCGTTGCGCCTCACCAGGGCGGTACTGTGCAGGCTCCTGTGGGCATTGGGTGGGCGCTCCTCGGCGCGCAGCTCGTCCACACAGAGGGCGATGCCGGGCAGGTGCACCTCGAGGCGTGCTGGCCGGAACTAAGGTTTTGTTAGGTTCCCCCAGGTCTCGGCCACCAGGCGCGAAGGGCATAGCCCCGGCCCGCAGGCAGGCAAGTGTCCTGGCCCGGGTCGGCATCCTGGTCGCTCCCTCTCCCCGGGTCCTCGACATCCATCGGCGCCCCCCCCGGCCCGCAGCCGGAACCGTCGCTCCGGCCCCTCCCCCGGGCGGCTTCGGTGTACACTAGTGGCATTCCGCGAAGCTGGAAGCGCCTCCAAACATGCGAAACGGGCTGTCAGCCGCATTATTGCAGGGGTCCTGGCGGTTTTTGTGTGTTTGGAGTCCTTCGGAACCTCACCTTCAGCTTCGCCAAATTCCTCTTTGGCGAAGCTGAAGGGGCAAAAACACCCGATTATCGGAAACCTGTCGGGAGTGTCAATAGTGTACACGGCAAAATACATTGCTCCAACATGGCTCCACCCTGAAAATGGTACGTCTGTACACTAGTACACCATGCCTCCCCCTCCCCTGTCGTGTGTTCGTCTGTACACGCATGGTCCGCAGGACCGGGGTCGGCATCCCGGCCCGACAAGTACACCTCCCCCGGTCGACCCGGCAGGCAGGTGTCCCCTGGCGGTGTCAGATGACGCACGCGAACCCCATGACCATGACGGTGCTGGGGACCTTACACTCTCATTTACTCTCATCCTGGGTCGGCCTCCGTCCTGGCCACGAGCTCGCTGGGCAGTCCTCCCGGGGCGAGGCGGACCGGAACGCGATCGAGCTCCAGCGGGGCAGCCACGGTCGACACCTCACCCCTTTGGGTTGCCGCTGAAACCGAAAGGCTCGAAGCGCTCTTTTTCACGCCAAAACCTTTGGGTTCGCGCCAGAACCGAAAGGTGCGGAGGAAGCACGCGACCAGGAGGGCGCTCGCACAGGTGCCTACCAGGAGGCCTCCTGGGAACCCACGGCACCTGAATGCCATCGGGGGGCTGCGGGCGCTCCAGGGTCGACACGTGCAGGCAATTAGGGGATATGGGGGGCCGCGACTTTTCCGCAGGCCCCTCCGTGAACCCCATGACACGCGCGCATGAGGGGGCTAACAAAAATTACGTTTTATGAGGTTCCACCGGTCCACCATGCGCTGCCGCGACGCCTCCGCTGACCGGCGCCGGCCCTCCTCCGTGCGCGGTCCGGTGGACATCCCGCCATGGTTGCGGCACCTCCTGCGCGGCCGCCAGGTAGGAGGCGCCCCGCGCGCGCCATCAGGAAGGGAGACCCCACCCATGCCAAACAGGAAGCAAGACATCATGAAGGGCAGCCAGGCCGGCAGCGAGGACATCGCCGCCGTGCTCGCAGTGCCACTCCTGCGGAACCTCGGGACAACTGACCCGGACGAGGCTGTCAGCGTGTACCGGAGGGTGCTGGCGGCCTTGAGGCCAGTTGGCGAGGAGGGGAAGCCCGCTACCCCTCGTTGGCTCCCAGAGAAGCCCGATGGCTGGTGAGGCCTACCCTGCGCGCCACCTCTGCCTGCGAGAGCCCCTGGCCCAGCAGGGCCAGGATCTGCTCTCTGCGAGGCACCTTCGGTTGCCTGCGCCGCTGTATTCGATCCAGGCAGGCCTCGCAGGTAACCTTGCCTGGGATGGGGGAGCCTCCGCACCGGGGACACAGGCCATGGGCGCGGCGCTCTCCCTGGAGACGGTTCTGGGCGGCACGCATCCCCTCGCGATGGGCGTCGGACGTGCGGGACAACTCGACGTGGCGGGCAGTGCACGCCTTGCACCGGTAGGTGGGGGATGGCTGACCGCACCGGGAGCAGAGGCCGCGTTGCCTGCGCTCCCGGCGGATCCGCGTGGTGTCGCGGGTCATTGTCGCTCCCGCTTTCGCGCCTGGTAGGCCGTCGAGTACTCGGTGCTCTGCTGTGCGCACTCTCGGCAACGGCTTGCTGTACCGTCCTCGCCTCGCGGTCGGAAGCACTGCCAGCACAAGCCCGCAGCGACCGCCTCCTTCCGCTTGCGGTTCTGGCGTGAGTGGTCCTGCTTGCAGGCGACGCAGGTGTATTGCTCCGACGGCACACCACACTTCGCGCACAGCCCTTGCCTCCGTCGCTCTCGACGGCGCTCCGTCTGACGGTCCGATGGATGACCAGGCTTCCTGTCGGCGCGGGTCCTACGAGGGGCCGGAGGATGCTCTCGGCACCACACCCTGCTTACCTCCTGCCGACGCACGCCGATCTGTGTAGCCACCGCAGCCTGTGACAGCCCCTGCGCGAGGAGATCCAGGATCTCCTCGCGCCTGGAGCTGGCCATCAGACCGCGAACTCCCGGCTGAACGTGGCGCACGGACCGTCGGGAGTCGAGAACTCCACGACGATGCGGAGCGTGGGCCTCACGATCATGTGCCACTCGTGCGCGTCATCCCCGCAGTCCCACCGCCCGATGTGCTCGCGCACATCCGCAGTCACGTGGACGTCGCCGGCGAAGGCCCGGACCACGTCGAAAGCTCGGATGTCCTCGACGGCTACCTTCCCGCGCTCGAGGGCCAGGAACTCCTCCTCGGTCAACTCGGTCGGGTCCTCCGAGAAGAACTCGACCTTCTTGCCGTCGGCTCCGTACTCGTCGTGGTCCGGGCACTCGGCCCGGACGTCGGCGGCTCGGATCTTTCCGTGCTGGGTGCCATCGACCTCGGCGAACAGGTAGTCGCGCAGGCAGTCCTCTGCCTCCTTCTCTGGGAGGCGCCCCAGAGGGGAGGCGCCCATGGCAACGCGGGCCTTCTGCGAGGGCGAGCCCTGCATGTCGACGTAGGAGCGGAGAAGGGCGCGCTTGGCGGCCAGGAGGCGTCCCTCGGCCTCGCGCTTGGCAGCCTCCTCGGCAGCCAGCCTGGCGTTCGACTCTTCCACCTCGCGGCGGTAGGCCTCGGTGCGCCTGAGGGCATCTGCCTCCTCCTCCAGCCAGCGGACGTAAACGGGGGAGTCAGCATTGGGCTTCGCGTACCCGATGGGGTCCGGCCCGCACACGCGCCACGGGTCGCTGGGGTACTGCTGCTTGACCCAGGCGCCGGCCGGGGCCGCCAGGAACTTCTCCTCCGCCTCGCGGAGCCGGCGGGACTCCTCGGCAACCTTCGCCTCGCGGCGGGCGTTGTCTGCGGCGCACCACGTCGCCAGGGCGCCCTCCAGGGCAGCGAGGACGTCTTGCGGGTCCGAGGAGAGGATCGGCTCCCCGGGGATTTCCGCCCACTCGCGGACCTTCTCGCCGAACCCGGTGCTGGGCGCGGCCGGCCGCTGGGCCTTCGGGCTGGTCTCGACGTCGCGGGCGCCGTCGCGCTCCCGCACGCGGGACAGGAGGTCGCGCATTTCCTCGGACAGGGACGCGGCCGGGGCCTCCACCAGAATCGACTCCGGCAGGTCCACACCCGCTCGGAGACCGGCGCTGCGGTCGTAGATGTACCTGAGCTTTGCCATCACGTTGGCTCCTTCACCTGCTCCCGCTTGAGTCCAGGACTCTGCGGGGCCTAGGTCCGGCCAGGCCGGTTGCCTCTGGTGGGGAGACGCGCTCACGGCGCGGGCTCATCCCCATGCCATCCCCTGATTCACCCCAGGGGCAGGTGCGGTACGGGAGGGGGCCGGTACTTGTTATGCGCCCCGATTGGCGCGGCGAGTGTCAGCCGATGACCAGGATGCGGGCGCCGTGCGGTCCGATCTCCTCGCTCACGGAGATGCCGTTGTCGCGAAGGCGCCGCAGGAGCGTGGCCCTGCTGACCGAGTAGTGCAGGCCGTACTTCCTGGCCTTCCCCTTCAGTGTCGATCCCGACAGGTTTTCGCTACCAAGCAAAATAGACCGCTGATACTCACCTCGGGCGAGTTCCAGGGCCTTCTCGTGGGCTTCCGTGCTGTTGATGCGGGTCCAGGTCGTCATGTCGGCGTACCTCCTACGATGCTCACCCCCGTCCAAGACCAGGGTGGCCGTGCCGTCTGCGTCCAAGACGCTTCCGACACTCAGAGTATACACCCTATTCGGGCAGAGGTCAATAGGGTGTATACATTTTGTTTGGAATCTGGTAGGATGGGGCCATGGAACGAGAGCGCAAGAAGCGCACGGATGCGCGATACGACAGACCCTCCGGCCAGAGAGGTGCCCCCATTCTCACGGTGCGCCTGGAACCAGACGTCCACGCGGCCATAACGGAGCACCCAATGGGGGCACGTCAGTACCTGGAGCAACTCGTCCGCGAGGACCTGGCTCGAAAGGCATCTGCGGAGAAGTAGGAGGACCCGCGCGCGCTACCCGCCGAACGTCCCCACGGAAAGCAAACGAGCCCGACCCCGAAGGGCAGAACCCGCATCGCCTCACACCGTGCCTGTTCGCCCTCGTGGCCGTGGCTCCTCCTGGGAGGTCACGGGCATGGCACGCAAGGACGGGCAGGACCGAGGGGTGTACGAGGAGCCTCAGGGCAGCGGCAGGTTCCGCATCCAGTACGTGGACCAGACCGGCCACCGCAAGCGCGAGAACGCGGGCCAGTGCCACGACGAGAAGCACGGGACCGAAGGGCACGTCTGCCTGGTCAAGAAGCAGGCTGTGACCCTGGCCAAGAAGCGCCGCAAGCAGGTCAAGGATGCGAGGCTCTTCCCGGCGCCGCCCCCTCCCCAGGAGAGAACCACCCTCGGAGAGGCCCTGCTGCGGTTCCTCGAGGAGAGCCGGGCCACGAAGCGCACGTGGAAGGATGACCTCCGGTACGCGAAGGTGTGGGGCACAGCAATGGGGAGCCTTCCCCTGGACGAGATCAAGGCGTCCGACGTGGAGAAGTGGCGCCGCAAGCGCCTGGCCACCCCCATCAAGTCCAGGAAGGGCACGAGCGATTCTGAGGCGGAGGCCTCCAGCAAGCCACGGAAGGGCAAGCGACGCCCTGCGCCAGCCGACCCCGCCAGCACGCCGGAGCCTCGGTTCCCAGCCCCCGCAACCGTCAACCGCCACGTGGCCTTCCTGAAGCACATCTTCAACGTGGCCATCCGCGACGAGCTCTGCGAGAAGAATCCGTGCAAGCGTGTGCGCCAGCTCCGCGAGAACAACGTCCGCATCCGCTTTCTGACCGACGAGGAGGAGAAGGCCCTGCACGTGGCCTTCCCCGCGGACAAGTGGCACATCATCCTGGTGGCCTTCCACACGGGCCTGCGCCAGGCTGAGCAGTTCGCGCTCCGTTGGGACCAGATCGACTTCCTGTCCGAGGAGATCACGGTCCCCCGGTCCAAGCACGGAGAGGCTCGCCACATCCCGATGAACGAGACCGTGATTGAGACCCTCCGCGCGCTGCCCAGTCGAATGCGCTCGGAGTGGGTGTATCCGGCCCCGCCGGTGGACGGGCGCCACGGGCGCAAGCAGAAGGTCGCCATTCCTCATCTGACCTTCGCCAGCATCCGCTCCGCCTTCGAGCGGGCCACCGAGAAGGCGGGCATCGTGGACCTGAACTGGCACGACCTGCGCCGCACGTTCTGCTCGAGGCTGGTCATGAAGGGCGTCGACCTCCGCACGGTCCAAGACCTCATGGGGCACAAGTGCCTGACGATGATCCTCCGCTACTCCCACCTGTCCGACAGCCACCGGCATGAGGCTGTGGCGAAGCTGAACGCCGTCTTGCCGGAGACATCCCCGAAACGTCCCATGTCCGAGGACGGCAGCACAGAAACGGCGTGAAACCTAGGCTCTAGAACGGAAAACCGAGGTCTTGAAAACCGTTGAACCCGCAAGGGTTCCTGGGGTTCGAATCCCTAGCTCTCCGCCAATAACCCAGGAAAGGAGCCGATTCTAGCGAGTCGGCTCCCTTTCATTCCGTAAGTCTAGGGAGTGGTTTGGAGGGGGTGGGAACGCATGGGACGTCCCCGAAACGTCCCCTGGTCTCTGAAGGACTCTCAAGCCTGCTCCATCGAACATCCCCTCGAGCTTGAATCCGGACGGCCTCCCGCGAGGGAAGGTCCGCAGTGCGTTCTGCGGGCCTCCACATCGAGAGGAGGGCGCGGATGCTGACTGCCCTGGTCTGCTATGGATGTCACAGGACCCTGGAGCCCACATCCCAGGTGCTACACGAGGACGGCCAGGTCGACACCTACACGGGCGAAGAGTACCGGATGATCGACGGACGCGCGTTCTGCGAGGGGTGCCAACTCCAGCAGCGCCGTGAGTGCCGGCCCGTGGCCACCTACTCGGCCGCCGTGCCGGCTTCGAGCCCCTACGCGGACCTGGCGGACGTGTACTACGAGGAGACCCATCGAGGCCTGGACAGTGGCAGTCATGGGAGCAGAGGCAAGAGCGGGCGCTGCAAGCGCAAGAAGGCATACTCAGCCATCGTCCGGGAGCCGTGGCAGCCATGAGTCAGCATGCATGCCTCAAATGCCCGAACCCCGTCTGGTGGGATGCCGAGACCGAGGAGTGGGTGTGCCCGGTGTGCTCCCGCCGCTGGCAACCCGCGTGGATCGACCGTCAGGGCGCCTTCACGCGCATGGGGCGCCCCGTCGAGTCGTACCGGCCCCCGGTGGAAGCCATCGAGGCAGCGGAGGAGGCTGCCGAGAGCCGACCAGACAGGTGCCTGGTGCCGGGGCTCCGCCCGCTGCGCAAGGAACTCAAGATGACTCAGGCGCAGTTCGCGGCCGCGGTGGGAACCACCAGGAACAGGGTGATGCAGTGGGAGAGCGGGGTCGCGGCGCCATCGTGCGCCAACCTGATTGCCATCGTCCGGAGGTGCGGCGTGACGTTCGAGGCTTTGACCAAATGCACCGACTTGGGTGCATGGGCCGCTATGGGGTAGCATAGGGGTGGGACAACCATACCTTTTCGGTGCAGGGTGGCGCAACGGTTAGCGCGCTGGGCCCATAACCCAGAGGCAGCAGGTTCGACTCCTGCCCCAGCAACCAGAGGGGCGCCCGAAAGGGTTTCCCCCGCAACTTCCAGCCAGTCGCGCGGGATCGGCTCCGCGGTGGCGCCTCGGCGAGAGTCGGGGCGCTTCAGTTTGCCGGGTTAGCTCAGCGTAGAGCGTCCGCCTCGTACGCGGAAGGTACTGGGTGCGTGCCTCAGACTCGGCTCCACTCGAACCGTGACCCGAAAGATGGTGAGGAGGATGGCCGGCAAGAAGGCGCGGCGAAAGAAGCGAAGCACCCTGAAGGCTGAGCCCACGCGCAAGCGCGATGGGCTCTCTTCTCGGGAGCGAAGGTTCGTAGCTGAGTTCCTCCTGTGCGGCAACGCCTCGGAGGCGTACCGGAGGGCGGGCTACTCGGAGAAGAGTGCCAACGCCAACGCGGTCCGCCTGAGAGCAAGAGAGAGCATTTCATCGGCCATCGCAACCGCCGAGCAGGAAGCCTGGAAGCGCTGCCAGATGAGCAACGACGAACTCCTGGGCCGGCTCTCCCACGTGTCGCGCGGCGAGATCCCCGGCTTCGTCTCGTGGGACGCGGAGGGCAACACGACCTGGACTCCCTCCGACCAGTTGACTCCCGCGCAGCGCATCGCCGTGAAGTCCTTCAAGCGGACCCGCAAGACCATCCCCTGCGGCCAGGACGAGATCGTGGAAGTCACCCTGGAGCTCAAGCTCCACGACAATCTGTCAGCGATGAAGATGCTCGCGCAGAAGGCCGGGCTGTTCACCTACAGGGTGGAGCACAGCGGCCCTGGCGGCGGCCCCATCGAACTCACCGAACTCTCTCCCGAGCAGCGGAAGCAGAGGCTGGAGGAACTGCTGGCCAAGCGGAATCAGGGGTGACCTGATGACTCTGTCTCCAGAGGAAGAGCTGGAGTTGCTCCGCCTGCTCGAGATGGAGGAGCAGGACAAGCTATTCCAGCCCCAGCCCGGCCCCCAGACGATGTTCCTCACGACGTCGGCCGACATCGCCCTGTACGGCGGCGCGGCAGGGGGCGGGAAAACCTGGGCGCTCCTCCTGGAGTGCGTGCGCCACATCGACAACCCCGAGTTCGGCGCTGTGATCTTCCGGCGGACGTCCCCCGAGATTACCACCCAGGGCGGCATGTGGGACACGGCGCAGAAGTTGTACCCCCTGAAGGGCGCCAAGCCGCGCGAGAACCCGCAGTATGAGATGCGCTTTCCTTCCGGCGCGCGCGTCGAGTTCCGCCATCTGCAGCACGAGAAGAACGTCTACGACTGGCAAGGGTCACAGGTGCCGACGCTGGCCTTCGATGAGTTGACCCACTTCACGCGCAAGCAGTTCTTCTACATGCTGTCCCGCAACCGATCGACGTGCGGGGTGAAGCCCTACATGCGGGCCACGACGAACCCCGACGCGGACTCCTGGGTGGCCGACTTCATCGCGTGGTGGATCGAGCAGGAAGAGGGCCATCCGCGGTACGGACTGGCAATTCCGGAGCGCAGCGGGGTCATCCGATACTTTGCCGTGGTGGACGACAACGTTGTCTGGGGAGGCGACCGCGAAGAGCTGGCACGGCAGGTCGGGCTGCAGCCGGAGCTGGTGAAGTCCTTTACCTTCATCGCCTCCAGCATCTACGACAACAAGATCCTGCTGGCCAAGGACCCCGGGTACCTGGCCAACCTCCACTCCCAGAACATCGTGGAGAAGGCGAGGCTCCTCGGCGGCAACTGGAAGATCCGCCCCGCCGCCGGTCTCTACTTCCCCCGCGACAAGGCCAAGATCGTAGCAGCGCCGCCCTCCCCGGTTGTAGCGGTCTGCCGCGCCTGGGACCTGGCTGCCACCGAGGCGAGTCCGAACAACCCATCTCCCGATGCGAGCGCCGGAGACCTGATCGGCAGGATGGCCGACGGCTCGTACATCGTCCTGGACGACAACCACGGCAGGTGGAATGCGGGTGACGTGCAGGCCCAGGTGAGGACAACGGCTGTAGCGGATCGGACGCGGTATCCCTCCACCATGATCCGGCTGCCGCAAGACCCGGGTCAAGCCGGGAAGCAGCAGGCGCATCAGTTCATTGTCGACCTGGCCGGCTTCAACGTCAAGAAGCTTCCTGTGTCCGGCAACAAGGTGGTACGAGCAACGCCCTTCTCGAGTCAATGGCAGGCTGGCCATGTGTACATCTTGGAGGGAGCGTGGAACGACGCTTACCTCTCCGAGCTGGACGCATTCCCCACGCCTGCGGTGCACGATGACCGTGTGGACGCCTCGAGTGATGGCTTCGCGGAGGTGGCCCTCAACACAGAGCCCATCGTGGAGGTCGAGACGACAACCTACGAGGACCTGATGGCCCCAGACGTTTACGGGGAGATGTTCGGATGACGCCAACCGACGTGGTCGACTGGGCCCAGCAGGCCATCCTGCAGCATCACAGCGACACGTCCTACTACCGCACGGCCTACGCCATCCAGGAGGAGTCCTACTGGAGTCACATCCCCGGCTGGATGGCGCAGGACTGGCTCAACAGACCGTACCTCGTGGTAGACGTCGGCTCCGCCTACGGCACGCTGGCGATGTGCGCACGTCGCCTCTGGCCCGATGCGTCAGTCGTGTGCATGGACGTAGGGGATGGCTACCTGCCCCCTGTGATGCGCGAGCAGCACCGCCTCGGGTTCCTCTGCGCCAACATCGAAGCTCCAGGCTGGGAGCCCCCTGGCGTGGTGGACGTCATCGTCTTCACGGAGATCCTCGAGCACCTGAACCGCTCGCCACTGGTGGCCCTGGGGCGCCTGCGCCGAATGCTGGCCCCCGAGGGCCGCATCTACCTGAGTACGCCGGATGCCTCCCAATGGGGACGCCTGCCGCAGTACGCGTCCTGGCGCGACATCCCCGAGGCCGCCCCGGCGGTGCGGCGTGACGAGCACATCTACCAGTACGAGGCCGGCGAGTTGCTGGCCCTCGTCGAGGAGGCAGGGCTCATAGTCCTGCGATGGGACTTCTCACCCGGTGTGGGTGAGCGCCGGCACCACAATCTGACCCTGGGGGCAAGGCCGTGAAATTCGTCTATCCGCCCACCCTGGACTGGTCGCACATGTTCCAGCGCCCGCAGCAACTGGCGCGGGCCCTGGCGCGTCGTGGCCACGAGTTCTTCTACGCGCAGAAGAACTCGTGGCCAGGCCAGGCTCCCCAGGCCCTGCCCGGTGACCCGGGCGTCGTACTCGTGCACGACTGGGAGGCGTTCCTGCCCACCCTCGGCCAGGGCCACATCCTGTTCGCCTCGTGGGCGAAGCACCACGACATTGCGGGGCGCGCGGCCCTCACGGTGTTCGACTACTTAGACGGGTTTCCCGAGTGGGCCGCCATGGACAAGCAGATGCTGGCGAAGGCAGACTTGGTCATCTACACGGCAGCCGAGCTGGCGAAGAGCCCCTCTGCCGGGCCGAAGGTATTCGTGCCGAACGCCTGCGACTTCTCCCGTTTCCAGGGGACATTCCCCGAGCCCGCCTGGATGAAGGCAATCCCCCGTCCTCGAGTACTCTTCAGCGGGTGGCTCGGTTCCTGGATCGACACCGACCTGATCTTCGGCATCCTCGAGCGCACGTCTTACCACTGGGTCCTGGTGGGAGGCGGATTTGAGAACCTTCGTCCGCACCCTCGCCTGCATACCCACCAGCAGGTGCCCTACGACGAGTTGCCCGCCATCTTCTCTCACTGCGACGCCGGGATGGTGCCCTTCAAGCGGCACGACCCGGTGGCCATTGCCGCGGACCCCATCAAGCAGTATGAGTACCTCGCGGCGGGCCTGCCCACCATTGCCACGGCCATCCCCGAGGCCCGCCGTATGTCGCCCCCGGTGCTCATCGCCCACGACCACGCGGAGGCAGCCTACCTGCTGACCCGCGAGATCGAGCAGGACACCCCCGAGCGAAGGGCGGCGCGACGAGAGGTCGCCGAGGGTCACGACTGGAGCATGCGCGCGGAGCGAATCGAACGCGAAATCGCGAAGGCTCTGCGCAAGGGTCAGCCGGCGACAGTGCGCACCGAGAAGCCTCGCGTCGCCATCCTGACTCCGGCATTCTTTGATCGCGACGACCCGGAGCAGTCCCTGTGGGGTGGTGGAGAGCGCTACCTCACGGACCTGCACCGGTCCCTGTCCGCGTCCGGGTACCTGGTGGAGGCGTACCAGCCCAGCACATACCCATGGACGAAGCACCACGGCGAGATGGTCGTGCACGGGTTGGGTGACGCCTCCTTCGAGGACGGACACTTCTGCGGAGCCAACAGGTTGTTCTCTCAGCAGGCCGGGGCTTGCGATCATCACATCTACCTGGACCTCTCCATCGCCTACCCCCACGTCATCCCCGGCAGCGTCGCCGTGAGCCATGGCATCTGGTGGGACTACGAGAGCGGACTCCCCGGGTGGCGCACACCGGAATGGCTCCTCCGCCTGAAGCAGACCCTCGCGGCTGTACAAGCCGTCGTGAGTTGCGACACGGCCACCATCAACTGGGTGCGTGCGACCTGGCCACGGCTGGCCAGCAAGTTCCGCTTCGTGCCCAACCACGTGGACACGAGCTCGTTCAGGCCCGCGGGCAAGCGCCCCAAGAGCGGCAAGCTGACCGTGATCGTGCCGCGGCGCCTGGACAAGCAGCGGGGCTTCTACTTGTCCCTGGCTGCCGCAGAGGCCATTCTGGCCAGGCACGCCAACGTGGACTTCCTCTTCGTGGGGCGCGGGACGCCGGGCTACGAGGCCGAGATGAAGGCCTGGGCCGACACGCACCCGCGGGCTCGCTACCTGTGGGCGCAGCCGGAGGAGATGCCAGACCTGTACCGCCAGGCCGACATCGGCCTCATACCCACCCTGGCCTGCGAGGGCACCGGCTACTCTGCGATCGAGGCCCTGGCCAGTGGCCTGGCCGTCGTGGCCACGCACGTGGGGGGCCTGGGCAACGTCATCCTCGACGGGCACAACGGCCTCCTCATTGAGCCCACGGCCGAAGCCCTGATCGAGGCGACGGAGCGCATCATCGTCGACGCCGATACCCGCCGTCGCCTGCAGGCCAACGCCAGGGAGTCTGCCGTCCAGTCCTTCGGGCGCCCCGCGTGGGAGCGCCGCTGGAAGGAGGCCCTCGATGCAGCCTGGGCATGACCTCCCACGCATCGGGTGCGCCGGCTACTTCGGGTACGCCAACCTGGGCGACGAGTGGTTCTTCTCGACCTGGCGGGAGTTGTTTGCGGGCAGGGCCCATGTGCGCGTCCTTCACCCCTACGACGAGACGGACGACCTCGACGGCATCATCATCGGCGGAGGCGACATCGTCACACCCACCCCGAACAACCACTACTGGAACCCCGACTGGGCACAGCAGGACAGGCCCGTCTGGGTGTACGGCGTAGGAGTCCCGGCAACGACCTGGACCGAGGAGCAGCTCGACTTGTACCGGGCTTTCTTCGCCCTCTGCCAGGGTGTATGGGCCCGCGACGAGGCCTCCCTGCAATGGTGTCTCGCCTGCGGGGCGGATGCGCACCGGGTAGAGGACATCGCCTGGGGCGCCGACCTACCCCGCGCGAGAGTGCGCGTCCCCCTGGCTCTGGACAGGAAGGTCTTTGGCCTGTCCATTCGGCCGCTGCCACGCTATGCATCGGAACTCTGCACGCAGCAGCTCGTGGGACTCTGCCATGACATGTGGGAGATGGGTTACCAGACCCTCCTCCTACCCCTTCAGTGCCCCGCCCTTCCCACCGTGGAAGACTACACGATGCACGCCGACCTGCAGGCGCGCATCAACGCGACGTGCGGCACCATCGCGCACGTGGCGCCCCCCGGCCTGGACAACGAGCACCGGATCGCGCTCATCGGGGCCTGCGACATCTACGGCACCATGCGATTCCACGGATTGCTTGCGGGCCTGCGGTACGGGGTGCGGTCGCGAGCGATCATCACCCCTCGTGACAACAAGTTCCTGCGGCTCGAGGAGGAGTTGGAAGCCACCCTGTGCGGCTCGACCTTCACGGAATGGGCGGCCGCCCTGATGCAGCCTGACTCGCCCCTTCTGCCGGCCCGCGTGCTGCGCAAGAAAGAGACCTCCCGCACCCAGCTCGAGCAGTTCCGGGAGCTCGTCCTGGCTCGGTTGGAGGCAGCATGACAACCCCCCTCGTCGCCATCGGCTGCCCCGTACGGAACCGCGCGTGGGTGCTGCCAGAGTACATCGCAGCTCTCGATGTCATCGAATACGGGCCGACCCAGGGTATCTTCCTGGTGGACAACAGCGAGGACGAGACCGACCAGATCCTGCGGGACTTCGCGGCAGGGGGACGGGCCGTGACCGTTTCTGTCGCACCGGCCGACGACGCCCCTGGGCACCGTCGAGGCGAGTACGGGAGGAACGGCTACGCCCACCTGGCCAACGTCCGCAACCTGTTCCTCGAGATGTTCCTGGCCACGGACGCGGACTACCTGCTCAGCGTCGACTCGGACGTCATCGTGCCCCCCGACATCCTGCGGCACCTGCTCCCCCTGGCAGACGACCGCACCGTCGTGGGCGCGGCAATTTCGAACATCGCGGGACGGCCCCTGGACGGCCGCACCTGCGGGAACTTTCTGGTGAGCCAGGATGGCCTGCTGGTGCACCCGCCGACCTACCCCCTGTCGGGCGTGCTCGAGGTGGACGTGGCGGGCGCCTGCTGCCTCATCCCTCGGCTTGTGCTGGAGGCAGGGGTGCGGTACGGGCCTCATAGGCAGGGCGAGGACATCCCCTTCTGCGCGGCTGCGAAAGAGCGGGGCTGCCGCATTCTCGTGACCTTCGACGTGCGGCCAGAGCACAGGATGGTGGAGGCAGGCGGATGATGAACGGCATAGCTGTTGGTGCCGATGTTGCCGGCTCGTATGTGGCCACGGTCGTGATCTCACTTGAGACCTGCATGGCTGCCCCTGGACGGGGTTGCGCCATCGTCAAGTGCCGTGCTCAGACCGTTGCGAGTGTCCGCTTCTCGCTCAACTGAGGTCAGAATGTTCCACGTGATTGCCTTCCCACCCCCGCGCCCCTGGTGGGCATTCTGGCGCGCTTCTCGCCCCTTCCTGTTGCGCGCAGGCTTGGAGTGCCGCATCGACCCCAGCGGCGAGACGGCAGAGGTGTTCAGGCCCAGGCGGGGCTGGCAGTACAAGGTCGCCTTCGTCGCAGCGTAGCTGGCAGACCGGAGAGGAGGGCAGCGTGCCCGAGAACATTCGCGGACCCATCCAGATTCACATGACGGGCAAGAGCGCCTATCCTGGCGACCCGGCCAACAGCTACATAATGGTCACCGGCCCGAAGCCCAACATCCTCCAGCGAGCCATCGGGGCCATCGGGGCTGTGTTCATGTCCCTCCTCCCCGACAGAGGCGGGAAGGCCGATGCGACAGACACCGGCCTGGTCATCGAGACGTCTCCCACCATCTGGGAGTACGAGATGTTCCGCCAAGAGTGGGACCGGCGGACCACCCTCCGCGAGGTTGACGAGATCCTCCGATCTGACCCTCGCGCGAAGCGGGCCAATCGGACGTTCGCGGCCACGGCAGTGCTCAAGGGGATGACTGTCACCGTCACGAGCAAGGTCAGCGAGGAGTTGGCGAGCAAGGGCCAGGACGTCATCAACCAGATCATCCGAGACGTGCAACTCAACTCCAAGCTCGCGAGCTGGGCAAGACTCCTCCTGAAGGATGGCGACCTATTCCTCAATCCCGTCGTCGACGTAGCCACGAAGCGCATCACGGCCATCAAGCGACTCCCCGCCATCTCGATGCAGCGCAACGACGACATGACGGGCAGTTTCCAGGACCTGGAGGCGGCCTTCCGGCAGATCGACCCCATCAGCCTGGCCATCCTGCAAGACTTCCCACTCTGGTCGGTCAACCACATCCGCTGGGACCACGAGGAAGGCGACCGGTACGGCAACAGCCAGTACCTGCAGATTCGTGGGTACTGGAAGAAGCTCGACATGACCGAGCAGGACCTGGTCATCCGCCGTCGCACTCGCGCGATTCCGCGGCGCTTCCACCAGGTGGGCAACAAGGACAACCCGGGCGACACGACAAGCATCAAGGCCTACAAGGTGCTGAACCAGCTCAACGCCAAGACCAGCCAGATCACGACGGACTACTACGGCAACGGCCTCACCGATGTGAAGAACCTGGACGGCGACGCCCACCTCGACCACATCAAGGACATCGAGCACCTCCAAGAGGCCTACATGATCGGCACGGGCGTGCCACTGCACATCCTCGGCTACGGGAAGGTCGGGGCCGGCGCCGACATCATCGAGGCGCAGGCGCGCCAATTCAATGAGGACACCCAGGAACTCCGCGACCTCCTCGAGTACGGCGACAGCTCCCCGTACAGCGGCTTGCGCTTCATCTTCGACTTCGGCCTGGCCCTCCAAGGCATCGACCCGAGCCTGGTCGACTACAACATCGGATGGTACGCGGACAACAACGAAACGGCCGACGAGCGCGTGAATCGAGTGGTGAGGCTGCGTTCCGCACAGCCCAGGCCTCTCATCTCGCAGAAGCTGGCCCTCCAGATCATCGCGCGCGACGTCAACCTGGAGAACACGGATGCCATCACCGCAGAGCTCGAGCAGATCGAATCCGAGATGGAGCAGGACCGCGCAGACCAGGAGATCCTGAAGGGTGAGGTCAACCCGGAGAATCCTTCGACAGCCCCCCTGAGCCGCTCCACGGTCACGAAGGGGCTCAGCGACTCCCAGATGGACGCCATCGCGAGCGGGGATGCCAAACGCTCACGGCGCCTGCTGGAAGGGGTGGCACTTCTCGCCGCCGCCGCGAGGGCAAACAGCCAGGGATGGCAGGAGGACCTCGACTCTGGGGCTCCTGCAAATTCTCCTGTCGTCGACAGCACACCGCAACCCACCGCGCAACCCGAATCGGGGCGGATGGTTGACGCAGCAACGAGCCCGCGAAAGCGCCCGTCCGGTAAAAAAAAAGCCCTCGCGCTCCGCACCAGGGACGTAAGCCGCTTCGAGAAGCGCTTCGCCAGGATGCTCCGGAAGCAGTTCCGGAACTTCCTGGCCGCAGCTCGGCCTGACCTGGAGGGGCTCGGCGAGAAGCACAGCCACTTCACGGACCCCACGCTCGTGAAGCAGATCATCGGGGACGTCCTGGACGCGCTCAAAGCAGCCATGGCCGAGAGCCGGACCGAGCGCGCGAAGGAGCTCGTCGGCTACTACCTCCGCATGCGCCGCTACGCGCGGGAGAACGTGATGCAAGAAGCGGGGCGCCCGATCACGGACGCCACCTTCGAGCCCGTCGCCCCACTGGCGAGGCTCGTCAACCCTGAGACGGTTCACTACCTGGAGACCGAGGCTGGCTCGCGGATCACCCGCATCGACGAGACCACGCTGGCCGAGGTGCGGAAGACACTCAGCGAGGCCTACGCCAACGGCGCCGACTGGGAGGAGTGGATCACCCGCATCGAGGGCGTGGTGGACTGTGACCGCCCCCGCGGACGCGCCGAGATGATCGCCCGCACCGAACTGGCCTTCGCCTATGCCAACGGGCTGTTCGGAACCTACAATGAGATCGGCATCGAGCGGGTCCGGTGGCTGGCTGTGATGGACAACCGCACGTGCGAGCGATGCGCGGCACGCAACGAGCAGACGTTCCCCGTCAGCGAGGTAGACGGGCACCTCCCCCTCCACCCACGTTGCCGGTGCACGGTGGTCGGAGTCTGGGGCAACGAGTGAAAGGAGCCAACATCATGGCTGACCTGAAAGCAACGCAGCGAAATGCCCTGGCTGCCGAGGAGTTCGCCGTGCCCGGGAAGCGAAAGCTGCCCATTCACGACGCGGCCCACGTCCAGTTGGCGTGGGACATGATGGACCGTACGAAGGGACTGACCTCCTCGGAGCGCTCGGCCGCCCGGCGGAAGATCCTGGCCGCCGCGAAGACGCTCGGCGTGGACACGTCGGACTGGAGCAAGACCGAGATGGTGGACATGGTCGTGTCCTCCGTGGAGGTCATCACCGACGCTACCGAGGAAGCCCCCGACGCCCCGATGGTGGTCCGCTTCTGCGGAACCAAGGTGAGTGTGGTCAACGAGAACAACCGCCTCTACCCGGACCCCGTCATGACGGACGCGGTGGAGAGGGCCATCGAGAACTATGTTACTCCCGGCCGCATGGTCGGAGAAAGTCCGCACCCCAAGGCGATGAAGGCCGCCAGCGGCAAGGTTGTCTTCGACACCAAGCTGGAAAACAGCGTGATCCTGGTGCAGAGGCTCTTCAAGGAAAACGGAGCAGTCTTCCTCGACGCTGAGGTGCTGGAGACCGCGAAGGGCAAGGACCTCAAGGCGCTCATCAAGCAGGGCGTCAAGCCCGGGATCAGCATGCGCGCCCTCGGGGATTCGGTGCAGCGCATCATCAGCGGCGTCGCCGTGGAAGTGGCCACCTTCCTGGACATCCAGTCATTCGACGTCGTGATGAACCCCGCCACCGACGGGTGCGGGGCCCTGGCCGTGCTCACCGACTCCCAGCTCGAGCAGATCTTCGAAGACGGCATCCAGATCTCGGCTCCCGCCTGCCCTCAGTGTGGCGGAAAGCTCGAGCCGCAGAGCCCCGACGATGACGATGACGTGGACTTCCTGGCGTGCGCGCCCTGTGGAGTCGCCTTCATCGAGGACCACACGCTGAGGCAGGAGACCTACAGCAGTCACTCCCTTTCGAAGGTCACCCCCGACAACTGGGACCGCTACGGCCTGGCTCGGGAGTGGCTGGAGAAGAACGCGAAGCCCGAAAAGAAAATGACCGATTCGGTCAAGAAGGATGGCGAAATCATGGATCACAACGACCTCATCAAGGCGATGCAGGAAGACCCTGCCGTTCGCGCCGCCATGGCCGAATTGGCCGGCCAGGTGGCCAAGCCGGCGCTGGACGCCGTGGAGGCCCAGAAGGGTGCTGACGCCAAGGCGCAGGCCTGCACGCAGGCGCGTGCCGAAGCGAAGGCATTCCTGGACGAGCAGATGGCAACCCTGAAGGGCAAGTTCGACGAGAAGGCCCTGCAGGCCATCGCCGACAGCATCGGAGAGCCCGAGACCAAGGAGATGGCGCAGACCCTCCTGGCTTCCGCGGTGAAGTTCGCGGGCGCTATCGGCGCCAAGGCGTTCACCGACGCCGTCGGCTTCAACGCCGCGAACGCCAATCAGCAGGGTCAGGTCCGCGTGGAGGTGGGCGAAGGCCCGCGCCCGTGGGAGCCGATCATGGACGCCATCTGCAAGGAGATGGACAACTACGGGGAGCAGCTCGGCAAGGTCATCGACCCGAAGCTCCGCGCGTACAACCGCAAGCACGTCATCGAGAAGATTTCCTCCGACCCGTCGCGCAAGGGCATGAACCTCATGAGCCACATCGCCGACTCGATCGGCGTGAAGACCCTCTGCGACAGCGCGAAGGCATTCACCGACTCCATGCAGGGCGCGCAGATGTCGGACGCCGTCATCACCACCACCAACCTGCTCAACCAGCCCACCATCCTCGCGGCCATCCTCGTGCAGATGTTCCAGGACTGCGAGTTCACCCAGTTCGCCTTCACGGACATCTTCAAGGGTTCTGAGTGGCGCCAGCCCAGCGAGACCTTCACGTCGTCGCAGACCTGGAACCCGAACACGTTCCTCCAGGATCTCGCCGTGGCTGAGAACACGGGGATCACCCCCGCCACCGTCAACCTCGTCTGGCAGTCCTTCTCCCCGACCTGGCGCCGCAACGCGGTCAGCCTCACGAAGGACGTCATCCGCCAGCTCCAGAGCGGCCCCCTGAGCTACGGAGCCGTCGCGCGTGCCATCTACCACATCACCGAGGACAAGCGCCGCAAGCTCGACAACCACGGCTACCTCGAGATGATCATGGCGAGCGACGAGTTTGCCCCTCTCGTGGTGACCAACGAGACCCCTGCGACCGCCAACCTCGTCACCGCCACGGGCCTGCCCGCAGGCACCAATGCCGGGTACCTGTACAAGCTGGTCCCTGGGACTGCCGGCTATGCAGTTCCCACCATCGCCTCCGGCGTGGCCCGTGGCGGCAACCCCGTCGTTCGCCCCCGCGTGGTCAACCAGATCCAGCCCGATGGGCAGGTCACGCAACTGCGGACCAACGCCGTCAGCGTGAAGGTCGCCAACGTGGCGCTCACCCTGGGCGCCTGGGACGGGACCAACATCCAGTCCTTCCCCGGCACCGTGGCCCAGGCTGCCATCGACTTCGAGCACGGCATCCTCTACGTGATGCCCACCGGTGGCACCGGCGGCTCGGGCGTCAACCCCGCGGCGGCGACCCCTGTCCTCCCCGTCATCTCCTACTCTGCCGCGACGAACTACGATCGCTGGCACGACACCATGGGCACCGGCTACACCGACATCGCCGCGTGGTATGACACCCTGCTCCAGCAGATGACCGCCACCGCGGCCCTGATGGGCTCGACCCCCCGCTTCAAGAAGCCCAACCTGGCCCTCTTCTCCCTCAACTCGGCGACCTACGTCGAGAACGCCAGGATCTTCTACAAGTGGGCGAGCCCGGACGGGACCAAGTTGATCGACACGGGCAACACCTTCGGTCAGCGGTCCGGCATGAACCTCTCCCGCATCAACGCCCCGTGGGTCGCCGCTGACGGCCGCATCCTCCTCAGCCAGAAGGGCTCGACCCGCTACGGCATCGAGACCCCCTACGAGATGGAGGGCCCCTTCCCCGCCTATGACGCGAACCAGCAGATCGTCGACGCCAAGATCTGGTACGGGTCGGAGAACAGCGTGCTCTGCACCCCCCAGGTCAAGGACACCGGCGGCAACATCATCAACCCCGTCAGCCGCACCATCATCATCGAGCCCTGAGTGAGCGGAGGGGGCGGGGCAACCCGCCTCCTCCTTCCCTGGGCCCCTACTTCACGCGGAGGATGTGACTCGTGAGCGCAGAGACGATGGCCACCCTGGTGCAACGTGTCCGCATCCAGATCCGTGACACCTGTCCCACCCAGGTCTTCGCCGACGTGGTGGACAACACGCTGGCCACGCCAGCCATCGTGCCGAACAACAGTCCCGAGCTCACGCAGTTCATCTGGGACGCCCTCGGCGAGTACAGCCGCTACCGAGCCCTCCGCAAGCCCTACACGCTCGACATTGTGGCTGGCCAGACTCTGTACCAGCTCCCCAGCGACTGGCTCTCCGCGGACCTGGAGGCCTTCAACGCCGCGGTGCGCCCAGGGGATGTTCCCGACCCGATGGAGTATGCGCTCCCCTACGTCCGGGTCTCCGCCCCCCTGGGCTCGCAGCAGAACACGCTGGAGTTCTCCTGGTACGACGACCTGCAGCAGGTGGTCCTGAGCACGGCGCCCCTGGCCGACTACTCCCTGGCCTTCGCCTACTACGCCCTGCACCAGCCCTCGACGGTCCCCCTCCAGTGGTTGGACGTCGCACTCGCCCCCGCCTGTGAGAGAGCGCTCCGGGCCATCGCCACGGACCAGGCCGTGAAGCTTCAGCACTACAAGATCGCCTACGGCATCGAGGTGGACAACCGCAAGATCGCGGAGCACCTGCTGAATCAAGCCGACGGGTGGCGCGAGCGCTTCCGCAAGGAGGTCGTGCTCCGGCCTTACGGATGCATGGGAGGTGACGACTGATGGGACTCGGCTGCAGCGGTCAGATCGGCCACCTCGGAGACAACCCATTCGCCGTGATCGGCGTAGACATTGGCCTGCTCCTGAGACTGCACGGCGTCGCCCTGCAGGTGACTCGCCACGACGCTGACGCTCCTCGCGACCTCTACGGCGAGCCCCAGGACAGTCCCACCCCCTTCCCCGCCACAGTGCTCCTTGCAAAACAGGAACTCGATGAGGTGGCCACGATCGCGGGAGGCAAGCGGAATGAGACGTTGACGCTCGTCGGCCAGCCTGGCACCCTGCAGGTGAACGACATCATCGTGTACCTCGGGCGCAACTACGACGTGCGCCACGTGGGCGGCTCGATAGCGCAGAGCGCCATTGTGGCTGAGATGTACACTGCGGTGAGCCAGGTGGACGTCTGATGGCCCGCAACGTCACCACGTTCGCTGACCTGGCTAAGCGATTCGCCACGGCCCCGGCGAAGCTCGAAGCGACGGTCCGGAGGCAGTTGCGCGCGGTCGGGATGAGAGTCCGCGACACCGCGACAGAGAAGTTCGGCATCTACCAGCCCAGCGTGGGGCCGTACCCGGCCTGGGATCGCCTGTCGCCGGTGACTGTCCGCCTCAAGGCCCGTGCGGGTGGCGCCGAGGATCCCCTGATCGGGCACTACCCCACCGGACACAGGAACACAGTGTGGCCGGCCCCCCTGCGGACCACGATCCAGTCCTACGTGGAAGACACGGGCGCCTTCACCGACATGGCGGTGCATGTCGGGACCGCGGACCCCCTCGGCCTCTACCACGAGTACGGGACCGAGGACGTGCCGGCGCGGCCGTTCTTGCGGCCCGCGGCGCACCAGAATGAGCAGTTCTTCCTTCGCAGGATGGCCATGGCCTGGCAAGAGACGGCGATGCTGATATGAACATCCAGAGCGAGCCATTCGTCGACATTGCCACCAACCTCGGGGCCGTCCTGCTCGGACTTCTCCCTGAGCTCAAGCACGCGAAGATCGGGTGGCCCGACCGCAAGTGGCTCCAGGTGGAGGGCAACCGTCCCTCCGTCTTCTTCGTGGACGTGTCGGAGACGGGCCAGCACTATGTCAGCCAGTTCGACACCCATCGCACCGTCATCAAGCCCGACGGGACGGGCCAGATCATCCAGGAGAAGCTCCGCCTCAAGACGCTCGTCCAGATCAGCCTGTTCACCAGCACGAAGGGCGACCGGGACCAGCTCGGGTGGCAGATGAAGCAGCATCTCATCACGCGCTACCGGCTGCCCCTCCTGGACTACTCCACGGCCACGCCAGCCCCCACGGGCGAGTATGCGATCCTGCGCTACCGAGGCGACCACAAGGAGGCTGCGGGAGAGGCCAACTTCTGGAAGCGGGACCTGACCTTCGAGGCGCAGTCCCGCGTGCTGGACGCCATCACCGCGAGGCGGGTGGACCAGATCAGCCTCACTGGGATCGTCGACAAGACTCTGGAAGTTCAGGCACAGGCCTCTCTTGGCGCGCCATTGACTCTCGCCGGGAGCAGCACGATCAATTCCCAGGGGAATACCGTGGACAGCTTCACCATCACCATCTCCGCAGAACCCTGAAAGGAAGGTGGCACTCATGCCCATCGTCACCTCAATCGCGGGCAACATACTGGACGACGTCTACCTGGTGGAGGTCCCCTCTCCCCCCACCATCCAGGGCGTCCAGGTGGGAATCGTCGGCATGGTCGGCACGTTCCTCCAGGGGATACCGACCGCCATCTACTCGATCAGCGACTACCCCACTGCGGTCCGCCTGCTGGGCGCGTCCAGTGCGGGTGTCGCGGGCCCCATCGCGCTGCAGAACCTGCTCCGGCAGCGGTGCGGCGACATCAAGGTTGTGCCGGCGTTCGGCTCCGGAGCCACCGGTGCGAGCGTGAACCTGTACGACAACTCGCAGGCCACGCCGGTGCTGATCGGGACCCTCGTGGCGGCCCAACCGCACCCGCAGACCGGAGAGATGACTCCCATCGTGGGCTCGGGCCCGAATGCGTGGTCGGTGTCGGTGGTGCAGCCGGTGTCCCCGAATGGCACCTTCGACTTGACGATCACCGCGGGATCCATCGTCGAGGCCTACAACAACATGACCCAGGAGGTGTGGGCGTCCCAGGTGGCCTTTCGCTCGACCATCGCCAAGGTGACGTTCGCTGCACCCTACGACCCGACCCCGGTTCAGGGAACGATGCGTGGGACCTGGACCTCCACTTTCCAGGATGAGAATGGATCCCAGAAGATCCACCTTCCCCAGTCGCCGAGTGGGAAGTCCAACTTCAGCGTTGCCGCAGGGCAAGCGAACTTCGCGTCCCCTTCCGACTGGACTGTCAATGGAGACGAGATCACCCGCAACCCGTCGGGCAACATCCCTTCTCATTCGAACGTCACGGTCTCCTACGACTACCCTGGAGTCGTGACCCCCGCCATGTCGGTTCCGTCTCCTGGTGCGTACCACTTCTCCGGCGGGTCCACTGGCATCTCGCAACTCGACCCGCTCCAGCAGACCAGCCAGATGGACTCGGCCATCATCGGGGCGACGGACGGCTCCGGAAACGCCAGTGGGTTGGCGCTCCTGGCCACTCTGGCTCCCGGAGCCATCAACCTCGCGTTCGTCGCGGAGTACACCTCGAGCCCTGTGATCGCCGCCCTCGCGGCATACGCCAACACCAACAACGCCATCGTGGCCCTGTGCACGGCGAAGAACTCCACGACGGCCAAGACGATCACAGCCAGGGCCGCGGTCAGCCAGGACAACGTGGCGTTCCTGGACGGGTGGACGACCTGCTACGACGCGGACCTCGACGCCAACCGTGTGTGTGCGCCCACGGCTCTCGTGTTGGGGATGGCCAGCCAACTGCCTCCCCAGTACAGTTGGGGCAACCGCACCATCTACGGCACCCAAGGGCTCGTCACGGCTCGCAGCAGCGCTGACATGGCACAGATGCAGAAGAGCGGGGTCCTCTGCCTGGCCAACAGCATCCCGCGCGGGGGATTCGGGACTCGCTCCGGGGTGGCCTCGGACGGCTCGGACCTCTACGTGCGCCGGATGCGGTACTTCCTCGAGTTCTCGATCATCGGCAACATGGGGTGGGCTGTGGACGCCCTGCAGTCCACGTCAGCCACTGACCCGCTGCGGCGCGACGTCACGCAGAGCATATCCACCTTCCTCAATGGCCTGGCCGACCCGGTCGACCAGACTCTGAAGGTCATCGATGCCTTCTTGGTGGTCTGCAACTCGACCAACAACCCGCCTGCCCAGGTTGCCGCGGGGCGCCTGGCAGTGAGCGTCACGGTGCGCCTGCTGGCGGCGGCCAAGCAGATCGTCATCTCTGCCAACATCAGCACGAGCGCCGTGACGACCTCCAGCGCCCTGCAGTAAGATTTTCGAAGGAGGGATTGACCGATGTCGCAAGACCGCATCCTGGGCAGCGCCACGCAGCTCCAGATCTACGGCCCGAACGGTCCCGTGAACCTCGCCGAGCTCGACTCGTTCAACGCGGACGACCAGAGCGAACTGAAGAAGCAGCGGCCCCTCGGACGGCTGGAGCCTCACGGGCAGGTCGTCTATGGCGGCTGGAGCCTGTCCTTCAAGGGCGCCAAGGTCAATGACGACTGGGACCAGATCCAGTACGCCAATGACCAGGCCCTGCTGGCGGGACGGGCGGCCCCTCGGTATCGTATCGTGGACAGCACGACCTGGTACTCCGGCAACGTCGAGTCGTGGATCTATGACGACGTCCTGCTCTACAATTTCAAGGTGGACAAGGCAAACTCGGGTGAAGAAATCAAGCTGAACTTCACCGGGTTTGCCTCCAAGCGCAAGCAGGGCGGCAGCTTCGCCTGGGCCGGCGACCTGTTCGGCAGCATCAGCAATCTCGCCTGAGTACTCCGGCGGCCCTGGCCTGCATGGGCCGGGGCCGCCCATCTTGCTCCATTTGAGGAGGACACCCCATGGATCGGATTACGGAAACCGTGGTCCTGAGCGACGGCCGGAAGGTCACGCTGCGGGAGATGAGCGCCATGGAAATGATGGTGGCAAGCAAGGTCGCCAACGCCAAGGGCCAGGTGGACGGCATGGCGATGATGGCGACTTCGATCTGCCTCTCCATCGCGGACATTGACGGCGTCAAGAACGCTCGCCCGACCAACCTGGTAGGCGTCCAGACGTTCATGGCCCAGATCAAGGCCAAGGACTTCGCGAAGCTCACCAGCGCGTACCAACGCCTGAACGAGGACGCCGACGAGGGGGAAGCGCCTGCCGTCGACCAGCAGTAGAGGTCTACCTGCAGTCGGCGGCCTACTGCGAGGCCGTCATCCTCTGCGACGCGACCCAGGGCGGCATCTCGCTGACCGAAGCACTCGAGATGCCGCACAGCCAGCGGACGGCCACCATTGAGATCCTGAAGGAAATCCGGGATCGGCAGAATCCGGACAAGCGGAAGCAGAAGGCGAGGTGACCACTGGTGAGCGCCATTTCCAATGCATTCCAGGTAATGGTGGTGTTCTCGGCAGTCGATCACCTCACCGGCCCCATGCAGCGTATGGCCGGCCAGATGGGGCTCTGCAGCCAGCAGACCGAGGAACTGCAGAACAGGCTGAACAGGTTCAAGAACATGATGTTCGTCGGGGGTGGCATCACCGCCATCGGCGCTGTAATGGCCAAGGGCCTTCAGCACGCGGTCGATGCTGCGGGTGAGTTGCAGTCCTCGCTCATGGGGGTACGCCAGAGCCTCGGTCTCACCGTGTCTCAGTTCCGGAACCTCCAGAACGTGGTCATGACCGAGGGGATTCCGACGGCGTTCTCGGCAGTCCAGATGGGGCAACTGACCGAGGGCATGGTCGGGGGCGGCATGGGGAAGACCGTCACGGCCGCACTGGATCCGAATTCGGTCGCCAGGAAGGTCCTCCGGGAGTACATTGCCTATGCCGACGTGCGCTACCTGGGGGCCTACCACGAGAACCCGAGGGAGTCAGTCGCTACTGCCTCGCAGATGGCGCACTCGTACGGGGTCTACGACGCGGAGGGGACCCGTAAGTTCCTCAACACACTGAACGCAGCTCTCGCGTCGTATCACGGGACCTCCTCCGAGTTCAACACGCAGTTCGGCTACTACTCCGGCACGGCCAAGACCGTGGGGATGTCCATGCCGGACGCCATCATGACCGAGGCATTCATGGGCCGGCTGGGCCTCGGAGCGGGTCGCGGCGGCACCAACATCAACCAGTTCCTCCAGCGAACCCTCCCGAACGGGCAGAAGAAGCACGACCGCGCCATGCAAGAGGCGGGGTTCCTGGACAAGAAGGGCCACTCGGTCTTCTTCGACGGGAACACGTTCGCCGGCTGGGAACGTGCTTCCGCGGTCCTCCAGAAGTTCAACAAGAACTTCACGGATATCGCAGTCAAGAACCGGCTCCTGACGGCCGTGTTCAGCGAGTTCGGCAAGCGCGTGGCGTTCAAGGTCATGGACAAGGGATCCATGGAGCAGTTGCACAACGTCCGCTCCGAGATGTCCAAGGTCGCGTCCATCACTGCCCAGCAAGAGGAGCGGAACAAGTCCTGGGAAGGGCAGATGAAGCAGTTGTCGTCTGTCATCCATGACGTCGTCATCCAGTTCGGGCTCGGGCTGATGCCGATAGCACAGAAGTTTGCCGACAAACTGAACGAAATCGCGGCAGCGGTCCTCGAGTGGACGATCCACAACCCGAAGATCGTGGAGATGGCCGCCAGCTTCACTCTCGCTGCCACCGCGGTTGCGCTCGTGGTCGGACCCCTCATGCTCATCCATGGCGCACTGGGGTGGCTCTTCGCTTCTGGCATGATCGTCACTGGCATCCGTCTGGTTGGCAGCGCCTTCGTTGCTGCTATGGGTCCCATGCTGGCGTTCGCCGCTGTGGCCGCGGTCGTGTACGCCACGACAATCCGCAACAACCAGGACATCCTCCACGCCATCACGAACACGAGCGACCATGTAGGGAAGGTGTGGACCGAGCATCACAAGCTCATGATGAAGGTCGCGAGCGGCGAAGATATCAACACCAATTCCTTTTGGCAGAGCATCAGCGAGTCCGCAAAGGAATGTACGAACAACATCTACGCCTCGTTCCAGTGGCTTGCGGAGAATATTCCAAAAGCATTGGACGCAATCTCCAATACCTTCAAGACATGGGTGGGATACACGAACGAACTGCTTCAGAACATGAAGAATCTGGGTTGGGTAAACGGCCCTACCACCTCCCAGCTCGACAATGCATTCGCCTATGCTGCCCGCAATGGGAAGCCGGGTTCGGGCAACATTCCAGTCAACTCTGTCCAGAACGAGGGAGTCCCTGGGGCGCAAATCCACGCTGTCCCCAAGCAGAACTTCTTCCAGCGTAACTTCGGCCACATGTTCGGGTATGCAGGTGGCACCGACTTTGCCCGCGGCGGCTGGAGCATGGTCGGAGAGCGCGGCCCCGAGCTGGTCAACCTCCCCCGCGGCAGCCAGGTCATCCCGAACCACAGGCTGGGAGGAGGTGTCAGCGTCGGCGACATCCACGTGCACGGCGCCCCGGGTCAGTCGGAGGAGGCTATCGCCGATGCCGTGATGCGCAGGCTCAGGCAGGAGCTGCGGAACCGCTCCTATGCGTCGCCAGATGCGGTGTTGAGTTCCTGGTAGGAGGTGAGCCCCTGTGAGCCTGGTTCTTGGCTCGATAGAGTTCTCGGTTGACGAACTCCCGGACAAGATCCGTCTTGGCGGGACGCAGGCCGTGGCGGTGCACAAGTACCCCGGTGGTGCCATCGACATCCAGACCCTGGGCGCCTTTGACGACGCGATCTCCTGGGAGGGCATCCTCTGGTTCCAGGGCGCCATGGCTCGGATGCAGGCCCTCCTCGAGATGCGCACGGCGGGGAAGCCCGTGCTCCTCCAGATCGGTGACATGTCCTGCCAGGTCGTCATCACCCGGTTCCAGCCGACCTACGAAAACGACTACCACATCCCCTACGTCATCGAGCTCCAGCCAGCGGAGCTGCTGAAGGCCCTGAAGGCAGCCAACGTGGCGCAGGCCCAGATCAGCACCCCTGTCGCCGCGCCAGCGGTCGCCGTCGCACCCCAGGTCGCCTCTACCCCTGCTGCCCTGGCCGCGAGCCCAGCCACGCCTGCAACCTACTCCATCTCGCGGCTGTTCGGGCTCGGGGCGAGCACGCCCCTGGGCAGCATCGTCAACCAGATGGCTCCTGCAGGCATCGGCCAGATCCTCAACACGGTGTCGCAGGTTGCCCACCTCGTCAGCGTGGGCGAGACTCTCTGGTCCATCGCCACCAGGCACTACGGCAACGGGAGCCTCTGGACGCAGATCGTGGAGGCCAACAACCTCGCCTCCCCACTGGTAAACGCGGGCTTGAAGTTGATCATCCCCAATCCGACGAGGGTGGTGAAGTAGGGTGTACAAGACCAGGGCGATGGTCAAGAGCGGCCGGCCTGGGGTCAAGGCGGCGCGTGGCGTGGCTGTAGTCATGGGGTACCAGGTGCGGCTCCTGGAGTTCTCGGTAGAGCAGAATGGCTTCTCCGCGGCCGACTCCTTCAGCCTGACGTTGCCATTCTTCGTCAAGGATGAGAAAGGGGACAAGATCCTGGCCAACGGGCCAGACGTCGCTTCGGCGCTGGTCACCTCGAGCTCGATTCCAGTCCAGTTGCGGGTGGGCTACGGCAGCGTAGACTCCAGCCTCGTCCAGGTGATGGACGGGGAGATGGACACCATCGCCTGGCGCTTCAGCATCCAGGGTGAGACCGTGACTCTGCACGGTCGCAGCAAGGCCGGCTCGATGATTGACACGAAGATCATCGACAAGTTCCCCAACCTCACCGCCAGCGCCATCGCCCAGAAGTTCGCCGGGGAGCACGGCCTGACGTCAGTCGTCACGCCCACTGCGGCCCTGGCTGGCACGTACTACAACCAGCAGACTGCAGCCATCGGCAGGGAGACGAGCCAGTGGGACCTCCTCTTGTATCTCGCGAAGCGCGAGAACTTCATCGCCAGGGCGCGCAGGGGGAAGCTGTACTTCGGGCCTTACGACGCCGTCGTCGGGGCGTCGTCGACTCCCATCCCGTACACGTGGGGCCACGACATCGATGCCCTGAACATCGAGCGGTCCCCCCACGCCTCCCGAAATATCACCATTACGGTCCTGACCTACGATCGCGGCAAGAAGAAGCAGATCAAGGAGACCGCCTCAAGCACAACCCAGGGGGCGAAGAGAATCGCGGGACAGGTGGACCGACGCTCCCGCTACAACCTGACCTACAACATCCCCGGCCTCACCCGCCAGCAGGCGCAGAATCGCGCGAGGGAAATCCTGGCGCAGCTCTCGCGCAGCCAGATCATCGGGCAACTCCAGGCTGCGGGGAACACCGACCTGGAGATCGACCGGCAGATCCAGCTCTACGGGGTGGGGCCCGGCCTCGAGCAGGCGTACTTCCTCAACAGGGTCACCCACAGGTTCAGCCTCATCAACGGCTACACCATCGACGCGGGATTCAGCACGCAGACCGACTACACGCAGAGCCAGATGAATGACCTGTCCGCAGGCGGAGGCCTCGCTGGCTCAGCAAGCGGGATGGCCATCGTGTCGGCGGCCGCCAGCCAGAATGGGCGTCAGTACTGGTCGAATGCCTGCGCGAACGCGGTGAACGACGTCCTCAAGAGCACTGGAATCGACGTCAGCGGAGCCACCGGCAATCCCAACTGGGCGCCCAACTATGTGAACGTGGGCACGAAGGTCTCCCGCATCAGCGATATGGTTCCGGGGGACATTGTCCTCGGCACGAACTACGGCCACATCGGCATCTACGCGGGCAACGGGGAGATGTGGCACGTCTCCTCCGCAGCCGGGCACAAGTGGATCAGGGCGCCCATCGGGTCAAACTTCCAGGAAGGGCGTCGCATCACCAATGAGTAGGCAGTACATCGGCCAGGACCCCATCGAGCTCTTCAAGCACCTGGCGGACCAGCAGGCCAAGCGGCAGATGTTCTCGTGCGAGGGCCTCATCACGAGCGTCGATGAGAAGACCTACATGGCCAAGGTGATGCTCCAGCCCTGGGGAATCGAGACCGGATGGCTCCCCATCGGCACCCTGGCCGCGGGCCCGAACTGGGGGATCTTCCACCTTCCGCCCGACGACACCGAGGTGACAGTCGACTTCATCGGAGGCTCCATTGACAACGGCCGCATCCGGTGCTGCTACACCAACGACACGGACGTGCCAACCGCGGGCGTCAAGCAGGGGGAGATCCTGATCCAGCACGCCAGCGGGAGCCTCCTGCACTTCGACACGGACGGCAACGTCAACCTCGTCACAGCGAAGGACCTGACCGCCACGATCCAGGGGGACGTGGTCCTGAGTGCCCTGGGAGACGTGACGGCCATCGTCCAGGGTGACACGACGATCGGCGCCCAGGGAGATCTCACGGCCGCAGTCCAGGGGGACGCCACGATCGGCGCCCAGGGAGGGGTGGGGCTCACGTCTGCCGCCTCCGTCTCGATACGCGGGGCCGGGTCGGTGCGAGTCGAAGGGGGTGCGGTCTCACTCGGGCCAAGCACCACCATCGACGGCAAGGTCTTCCTGGCGCACACCCACGCAGGCGTGGAACCCGGTGGCGGCACGTCCGGCCCGGTCATCTAGGAGAAGCCCATGAACACCTTCCAGACCTACATACAGAGCGCCACCCAGCTCGTGAAGACGGCTGGCACCGCCGTCAAGGCACTGAAGGGCCTCGGAACAACGAACCCCACATCCGTGTTGACATCGATCTTCAGCAGTTCCGCGAAGCCCGTGTTCGACCTCCTCAAGCGGGCTCGCGAGTACATCCCCAACATGCCGCAGACGGGGGGCTGATGCGATGCCACTCGTCTGGGCCCCCGACCCTGCCATTGGCGTCGACATCCGGCTGAACGGTGACTCCGACCTGGCGGCTACCCCTGGCGGCGATCTCGACCTCATTGGCAATGCCGTGCCAGCGCAGAACGTGTGGCAGGCCACCATCCTGCGCCTGCTCACCACGCTGGGGACCTACTTCTTCCAGGACGGCTACGGCACTCTGCTTCGGCGCTTCGTCGACGAGCCCATGACGGAGCAGGTCCGCCAGCAGATCCAGTCGGAGGTCAACACGACCGTCCTGTCTGACCCGCGGGTGCAGCAGATCAGCAACCTTGCGGTGACCCAGACCGACGACCCGCTCGGTTATCAGATCGCCCTGAGCTTCCTCACCGTCAGCAGCCAGTCGGTGGGCGGCATCATCACGGTCACAGGGAGCTGACATGGCAACCACGACGACCACGTACACGAGCCAGCAGTCCGCGATCATGGCCAGCATGGTGTCCTACCTGCAGAACGCCGGCAACTGGCCGAATGGCATCCCCCTGCTGACGGACTTCACGCCTGGAAGCGTCGTCTACACCCTCCTGGCATCCGTGTCGGTGGCGGTGGACGCGCTGGGCCTCTCCATCTACATGACTCGCCTGGCGGCCTACATCTCGACTGCGACGGGCGCGGACCTGGATGCGAAGGTGGGGGACTTCGGCCTGACTCGGAACGTGGCCGTGGCGGCCAGTGGCACCTTCACTTTCACGAAGAACACCCCCGCGGTGGTCAACACTGTCGTCCCCTCGGGATCCCTCATCTCGACCATTGCGACTGCGTCGGAGAGCGCCGTGGTCTTCGTCACGGACGACGACATGACGCTCCTCATCGGCAACACCAGCGTCGACGTTCCGGCGACAGCCCAGGTGACCGGCTCCGGGAGCAACATCGCTGCTGGGGGTCAACTCTTGATCGCGTCCATGGTGCCCGGCGTGGACGGGGTCACCCTCGCTCTTGCCATCGAGAATGGGGCTGACGAAGAGACCGACGACGCTCTGCGCGCACGCGGCCTCGCTGCCTTCGTGGCCCTGGCCCACGGCACGGTTGAGAGCTACCGGCAGATCGTCCTGGCAGTCGCCGGCATCGGCAGTGCCATCGTGGTCCCGCAGGATCGTGGCCCTGGGACGGTCGACATCTTCGTGATGGGGCCGGAGAACAGCGTCCCATCCCCAACCGTGTTGGCCGAAGCGCAGGCAGCCATCGATGCGCAGAAGGTGGCCACTGATGACGTCCGCGTCCTCCTTCCGACGACGGTGGTCATCTCTGCCACTATCAACGTCCACCTGGCTGGGGGGTACGATCCCACGGTTGTTGCCCTCACCGTGCGCAACGCCATCACGGCCTACATTGAGGGCTTGGGGGTCAGCGGCGGGGCGCCAGGGCACGTCTACTCTTCCCAGCTCGTGGCCACGGCCTTGTCCGTGGCGGGCGTGCTCAACGCCACGACGACGTTCGTCGACACCCTCATCTTGTCGCAGCAACTGCCCGTCGCTGGGGTAGTCACTGTGGACATCATCTAGGAGGCTCCATGACAACCGCGTTCACGAACAAGCACGACAACGTTCGCGTCGTCGCGTCGTACAACTCGCTGAACAACACGACGTCTCCCCTCACGATCGCCATCCAGAGCGACCTGTCGGCCCTCACGCCCCCCTTCCGGCTGACAGCCTACTCGCAGGCCTCCGCTGACCCCACGAGCGATCCTCTTGTGGAGAGGATGATCTGCACGGCCGTGGGGTCCAGCACGGTCACGCTGACGCGCGCCAATCCGGTTGCCCATGCCGGGTCTCCATACCTTATCTGCGCCGAGACGGCCGCGGACTGGGATGCGGTGCAGGCCGCCGTCAACGCACTGGAGGGGCAGGGTGGCCTTCCTGCGGCATCCCTGGGCGACCTCCTGGTTGGCGACAATGCGAACCACTGGAGCGCGATGCACACGTCCACCGTACTCGATGGGTATGTGCTGACGCGAGACCATACGGCCGGGCCGTTTTGTCTTGCATGGGCGCCTGTGTCTATGCCGGGAGTTCCCGTGGGCGGCTCCTACGACATCAGTGCATTCGCGTATACGGCGGACACCAACTGGCACACCGAGGGTGCGGTGCGATTCCAGTCGAGCGACGTCAACCATGTCGAGGGCGTTGTCAGCTACGGCGACGTGACAAGCAGCGGAGCCCAGAACGACGAAATCCAGTACGGGGGAATCGCACTCCCAGCGGGAGTCTACGGTTTCGAGTTGACGCACATGATGCAGAATGCTCGCGGCATCTACACAGTGTACCTGGACAGCACGAGCATCGGCACCATCGACGGGTACATCAACACCAACAAGGGTGCGCCCAACGTCATCAGCGCCATCCGAGGCATCAGTGTGGCGGGTGGGACCTACACCGTGAAGCTCAAGATGGCAACGAAGAACGGTGACAGCACTTACTACTACGGAGTGATTCAGCACCTCCGCTTCGTGCGGACGGCGTAGGGAGGCTCCATGCCGAACACGAACCCGCTCAACAGTTCGACTATCGGGGTCCCCATGGGGGCGTCGCCGACGCCCTCCATTATCTCGGGGCAATGGAAGGCGTTCCTGGTCTCGCTCTATCCCGACAGTCACAATGTGATCGGGCCTGTTTACGACGCGATCCTGGGTGCGATAGGTGCGGCCCTGGATCAGTACGACCCGTACCAGATCGGCCTGGCGCAGGAGTTCTCCGTGACGACCGCCACCGGGGATGCATTGGACAGGTGTGGCGCCGACTGGGGCGTCGCGCGGCACAGCGGAGAAGCGGACTCGGCCTATCGCGTCCGCATCCTGTCGATGCTCCCGATCTATGCCAACGGCGCCTCCGACTACGGCCTGAGCGCGGTCGTCACGGTGTTCACGGGGACGGCCCCCGTCCTCATCGATTGCGCGGGCGAAGGGTGGGTGTGGACGGAGAGCGCGTGGCTCGACGACGCGTGGACGGATCCCATCGGGAGGTACGCCGTCTACATCTTCGTGCAGAACCCTGGCGCGGTCGCGTACAGCCACTATGACATGGAGTTCGCGGTGCGCCGTGGGATGCCGGCCCGCAGTCGCGCCATCATCTGGCACAACGGGGCCGATACGTCCCCCCTGGCCGAGGCGTCGGACGCCATCGTCACCATCGTAGGGTAGAGGAGAGAGCATGATCTTCGCATCCTGGTTCAACCACATCCGGTACGGCGCCTCGGAGATCCTGGCGCACTTCGCAGACTTCTTCGGTGCCGGGGTCATCAACCCGACAACGCACTTCAGCCTGTCGTTCCCCGTGACGCCGCCCATGTCTGCCACCGTGGGGTCGGGCGTCGCGCGCGTGGATGGGTACCGCATCTACAACGACGGGGTGGACCCGGTCACCCTGACCTTCGCGGAGGCAGATGCCACGTACTCGAGGATCGACCTCGTCCAGGTGGGGCCGGTCGACGAGAGCGGGGTTGACATCCGGCTCGGCACCGCCCAGAACCTCGGACGCGTCTACATCAAGCAGGGCACCGCCAGCGCGAGCCCGGAATGCCCGGCCGCCGACGCCCACAACGTGCCGCTCTACTCAGTGCTGGTGGGGGCGGGCCAGACCTCGCTCAGCCCGTCGGACGTGACCGACTTGCGAGCGTTGGTCCCATTCTTCTTCACCGCGCTGAACAGCCCCATGAGCGCCATCGGCGACATGATCTTCGGTGGCGTCGCAGGGGCAATGGTCCGCCTCCCTGGGAACACTACGGACCAGCAACTCTTCCTGTCGCAGACGGGCACGGGCGGAGCGGCCACAGAGCCCGTCTGGAGCCCCATCACCGCGACGAACCTGCCCACTCTCGACCTCATCCCCGCACCCGCAGCGAACGTCGACATGAACAACAAGCGCATGGTCAACATGGCGGAGCCAGTCGACCTGCAAGACGGGGCCACGCGGAACTTCGTCCTCGGCCTGGCCAGCCAGTTCGCCTCGCAGTTCGCGGGCATCAAGCTGGTATCGTCTACGGTCACGCTCGATTCCAGCTACGCCAAGCAGCTCACGGTCTGCTCGGGGACTACCTACACGATCATCCTGCCGCAGGCGAACACCTACACGGTTGGCAAGAACCTGACGTTCATGTCCATCGCGAGCGGCACGCTCTCCCTGGAGGCCGCGGGACTCGACGCCCTGCGGGTGAGCAACGGGAGCACCATCTCCAGCATCACCCTGGGCGCTGGTGACACCCTGACCCTGGTGAGCAATGGCGCGAACGAATGGTACGCGGTCACGGGCTCGGTGCAGTACGCCGGGTACTCCGCAGCATTCCAGACCTCACTCGGACAACGCCTCCAGGCCTACCCGGGAATGCTCATGCAGTTCGCGGGAGGTGCGGCTCCCACCGGGTGGCTCCTCTGCGACGGCAGCGCGGTGTCGAGGACTACCTACGCTGCACTGTTCGATGTGGTCGGGACGACATACGGAATCGGGAATGGGTCCTCGACCTTCAACGTTCCCGACCTCCGTGGGAAGGCCGCTATCGGGGTTGGCACAGGAGCAGTTGGTGCTGTCCCTCTTACCAACCGGGTCCTCGGATCCGAAGGCGGCGCAGAGGGTCACATCCTGGGCGCGAACGAGATGCCGAGTCACAACCACAGCGTCTCCGACCCCGGCCACACCCACCCGTACAATGTGCCGGACATCTCTCCGAACGGCAACAACGGCACCGGCACCAACATCGACGCAGGAGACGTAACGCTCGGTCAGACCACCTCGAGCGCGGTGACTGGAATCAGCATCGGCAGCACAGGATCTGGCGCAAGACACAACAACATGAGCCCCTGGTGCGCGGTGAACTTCATCATTAAGTGGTAGGCGGTCACGCTACCCCCATTCGGGCCTCGCCATCGCGCGGGGCCTTCTTGTTGGAGGACACCATGCTCACCAACCCGGTCCCAGGCAGCACCCGCCAGGCCAACGACGGGGGCTACTCCGCCGACTCCGGCCTCGACATCAGCGTTCCCGCGGGCACCCCCTGTGTGTGCGCGGCGGATGGCGTGGTCGAGTACGCGGAGCAAGGCCACACCCCCTGGTACGAGGACACGCGCCTCGACGTGCCAGGCTTCCAGCCCCCATGGAGCGTCCGAATCCGTCTGGCCACCCCCATCGTACATGGCGGGGTCACCTACCCGTGGATCTGGTATACCCACCTGTCCGCGGTGGACTCGAGCATCCGCGGGAGGAGCGGTGTGGGCATCCGCGCGGGCGCCCCCGTGGGCCGAACGGGGATTGGCAACAAGGTGGCGCACTTGCACTTCGGCGTGCTCCACGACCAGGCACAGACGGTCACGATGCCGATGGAGCAGGTGCGCGACCTGGTGTGGCCGACGGCCCCTGCTGCCCCCGCCAGGCCCGCCCTGCGCGTGACCCTAGCTTCGAGCGGCCAGGGTGACCCGGGGCGCGTGATTCCCTGCAGCCCCGCCATCCAGGACGGCGTGACCCGCGTGGACCTGCGGCCCCTGTGCGATGCGCTCGGAGCGGAGCTCGAGCTCCACCTCGAGGACGGCTTCATCGTCGTCCACCATCGGACTTGAAGGAGGAAGCGACAACATGAACCTCTCGCTGGTCAAGAAGTACGAGGGCCTGCGCCTTCACGCCTATCCCGATCCTCTCAGCGGGGGCGCCCCCTGGACCATCGGGTACGGCACCACCCATCACGCGGACGGGCGGCCCGTGCGCCAGGGTGACACCGTTACCGAGGCCCAGGCGGAAGCCGCCCTCCAGGCGCACGTGCAGGACCGGGTGCTGCCCGCTCTCTCGCGCATCCCCGGGTGGGGCGAGATGTCGCCGAACATGCAGCAGGCCCTGGTCTCGTTCGCCTACAACCTCGGGGCTGGATTCTTCGGCGCCGCCGGCTTCCGTGGCATCACGACGGCCCTGCTCGACAGGCGGTGGCACGACGTTCCCGCGGCCCTCGAGCTCTACTGCAACCCGGGAAGTTCCTGCCACGAGGGGCTTCTGCGCAGGCGTCGCGAGGAAGCGGCCCTGTGGAGCAACGGCCTGGCGCACCTGCAGGGACACTGACATGCCTCCCCTCCATGACATCCGCCCCATGCCTCCTGTCTACGACGTGCACGCGAAGACCGCGGACGAGGCCATTGCCTACCTGCGGACGGGGGAGGTGACCGCCATTTCCCTGGATCACGACCTCGCCACCGAGCACTATGCCATGGACACGCTCCTGCACGGTCCGAAGACCGGCTACGACGTCGCCTGCTTCATCGAGGAGGGCGCCAGGACCGGGGCGATGCGGCCGATGGCGATTCGCATCCACTCGATGAACCCGGTGGGGGTCGAGAAGATGAGGCGCGCCATCGAGAACGCGCGGCGTTACTGGCAGCAGTCAAGCATCACTTGACACCTGAACTATCAAGGATTCGTTGACAGTTGGGCCCGGCCCACGAAAGGACCTCACATGAGACAGATCACCACGCACCATGACGGCCACAGACTCAACGAGTCCATCATCATCCGGGCAGGCGAGCCCGGACCGGGTGGCGCATCGCACAGGTATGTGGCTACCGCTGCTGGGGAGGGGGTCGACCCTTGGGACGCCGCGCTGGACCCTTTGGCGATCATCCAGTACCAGGTGGGGCCTCCCCACGTCGAGGGGTCCACGCCCGGCATCCTGGACGGCGTGCTCCTGGCGATCGTGCGCGACCGAATGGAGGCCTTCCAGGCCGGCCCCTACGCGAGCGACAGAAACGCGCAGGTCCTGGCGGCGTGCGATGCGGGCCTCGCGGCGCTGAAGGCGCGTGCGGATGAGCGGGCGGCCCGCGGCGCGCTGGGCACCTACCAGAAGTAGAGTTTGGGCCCGGCCCTCCACGCCGACGCAGTGCGCCGAGGCGAGAGGTCCGGTGGGTCGAGAGGACGCAGGGTCGGAAGACCGCGGGGACACACCGTGTCGAGGATGCCCTCGGAATGGCGTGTAGCGGCCTCGGAGACTAGGGCGGCGGGTAATCCCCATCTCCCGCCAGAGGGGGCGGGCTCCTCACGGGGCCCGTCCCCTCGCGCCACCCATTCAGGCGGGGTCCACCTTCTTGCGGTCCTTCCGCCGCAACCCCGCACCTGTCGATACAGGGCGGCCGGTCTTGCGCTCCGGGAGGGCGGCCAGGTCCTCCTCTCGGATGAGCCAGTCTCTGCCGATCTTCTCGGCGGGAAGACGGCCACACTTGATGAGGGCGTGAACGCGAGAGGGGGTCACTCCGAGAGCGGTCGCGGCCTGGGGGACTGTCAGCACGGTGGTTCTCCTTTGTGAAATGGAACAGGCCCCACAGGGCCCTGCGTCTAGCTCAGGTAGTGTCCGAACGGGTCAGCAAGGACCCAGGCGCCATCCACCTTCGCCACGTCGTAGCCTGCACCATCAACGTGTCGGGCCTCGGAGTGGTCAGCATCAAGACGCAGGCTGGCGCGAACCCTGGAGCGGCGGCGCTCAAGACAAACGGGATCTACGGCATGATCTGCGACGGCTCGCTTCTTCAGCTTCTGTAGGAGGTATCCACCCCATGACACTCCCTCTCCCCACAGCATCCCTCCTCCTCGTGGCCCGCAATGAGGTTGGCGTCCACGAGTCCGGCGGGAACAACCTTGGCGCGCGCGTGGAGCAGTACCTCTCTGCGGTCGGCCTCCCGGGAGGAAACCCGTGGTGCGCCGCATTCGTGGCATTCTGCATGCGTGAGGCTGGCATCCAGGGATGGCCGATGACGGGCGACACCTGGGCGCTCCGCTCCTGGGCGCAGCAGCACGGGTGCTACACGTCCACCCCGAGCGAGGGAGACGTGTTCCTCCTCCTCGACGGCAATGGAGACCCGATGCACACGGGCCTCGTGACAGCGGTTCGCGGCGCCGTGGTCGACACCGTCGAGGGCAACACCGGGATGGTCAGCGACACGGACGGCGACGGCGTGGCCCGCAAGAGCCGTGCGATCACGGCCTGCCGATTCGTCCACTGGCAGGGCGTCCTCTCCGCGACGCCAGCCCATCCCGCGGCGCCCCCCGAGCCTGCCTGCGCGGAACTCTGGTGGCATGATGGCAAAGGCTCACTCAAGATCGACGGAGTCATGCGGCGCATCGTAGGAGTCAAAATGGGCGCAGGGGAGGCGGACCTGGCTCCATGGCCGGGCGGGTACATCCGCATCGGCCTGCGGTGATCTCCCTGGCCCGATACCTCATCCTCGTGCGCAGGCAGGGCATGACCCGCATGGTCGACTGCAGGCCCGCCAACGAGGCCGACGTCCTGCGGGCGGACGTCACACCTCTCGTCGAGGCGTTAGGGGCAGTGGTAGACATCGAGGGGCTCGACCTGGGCATCCTCGTGGTGCATGGGATGCACGACAGCCCATGCCTGCACTGCCCGAGTCGAGAGCAACCCAAACACCTGGAGGACGAGTGAGCACCACGCCCCCCGACCGAGACCACGTCTGCATGATGGTCGACACCCTGCTCCCCGTAGTCGTGGCGGACGGCATCGAATACAGCAAGGTCCCTGCGCTCGTGTGCAGGCACTGCGGATACCTGGCGGTGACCCCCATTGCCCTGCGGCAGATGGATGCGGCCAGGGAGAGGGCGCTTGAGCAGGAGGCGTCGGCGACCAGAGAGGCTTGACAGGATTCGCATGTCGTGGTATTCTGTGCAGGCCTTCGGACCTCGGCAGCCTCTGCCGACCGATGGACGGTGCAACAGGTGCAAATCCCGTAACACCGAAGAGGCGGCCCGCCACAGCCAGTACGACCCACAGCCCGACGGGGCAGCGCCGAAAGGCCAACTGGATACCTCCCGCGAGGGATACGCCAGGGTGGACAGTACGAACGGGGCACAGTCCCGACGGGGACACAAGCACTCGGACAGCAATGTTCGGGTGTTTTGCTTTCCGTCGCATGCCACACAGTTGGGCCCGTGCCGAGAGCAGGTAGAGGAGTTCCCTCTGCCGACGGTAGGCGCGGTGGGTCGAGAGGCCGAGGGGACTCACCGTTCACGCGTTGGGAGCGGCCTCGGAGACCACGGCGGCGGGCATCCCCCACCCGCGTAAGAGAGGGCGGGCTCCTCACGGGGCTCGCCCTCTCGTGCTACCCACTCACGGATATATTGGAAACGTGCATATCCGTGGTTCCACTCTTTGGAGGTGACATCCATGGCCACGTGCGCCGAGTCATTCATGTGCGAGCTTTGCTCGACCCCCACATCCGCCGACGTTCGGCACCGAGGCACCTGGCTGTGCTACGCCCACCGTGCCGAGACCATCGCCAACGAATACGCGGCGCTCCAGCGCCAGGAGGAGGTCCCCGATGTCAATCCCCCCAATGACGTGGTCGCAGTTATACTCTGACCCCCTTACGACCATAGCGGGAGTGGTGGCTGCGGCAGCCGTGCTCCAGGCGCTCCCCACTGACAAGCCCTCGACATGGGTCATCGCCATCGCGGCCGGCCTGGGAGGCATCATGGCACGCGACAAGCAGCGGCGCTCGGAGGAAGCGAAGGCCTCCTCTGCGGAGGGCACGCGAAATGGCGACTCCTGAGCCTCCCAGCAACGGGACGAGTGAACGGGTGGGAACAGACGCCTCATGCAGGTACGGCTGTCAGCATGAGGAGCGATGGGAGGACGTGGTCGAAATGAAGGCCGACCTCCGACAGATCAAGGAGTTCCTGATCGGGAGCGCCACGGGCACGCAGTCGGTCGATATGCGGCTCACCATCGTGGAGCGTGACATGGAGGAGGGGCGCAAGGCCACATCCCTCTGGCGCAACACCGCAGCGGCTCTCATGGTGGGAGTGTTCACGCCTCTGCTCGTGTGGATCGGCAGCGTGGAGTTCCGCGATCACGTCAACCACTCTACTCCCATCACCGTGGTAGCCAGCCCGTCGCCATCGGCGCTCCCGGTGGTCGCGTCGTCCCCCAATCACTCGCAGGTGCCCCATCGTTGGATGCCATCAGTCGCGACGGACCTGGTGCCACTCCCACAGCCCAGCTCCTACGTGGAGACCCTACGATAGTCGACCTGCCATGTGTAGGCACGATAGAGGCTCCGTCGCAAGGCGAGGCCAGGGTCCGAACTACCCTGCCTGGGACGGCCGATGGCGGGGATGAGATGTCCGATGCGGCCACGGACGAGAGAGCCCGGCTTCCCGCGAGGGAGGTCGGGCTTCTTTGCTTTCCGTGGGAGGCGTCACTCCGCGTCGCGGGCCTCCTTCACCTTCTGCTCAATCCACCCACGCGGCCCCTCGGGCCGGGCCATCAGGTACGACCACACGTCGTCTGTGAGGCGCACGGTGCGGACGGGGGCGCCCACCACCCCCGACCGCCTCTGCTTGCACACCGGGCAGCGGCAGTCTGCGGCGTGCTGCTTCATCAGTTCAGGCTCGCGAAGGCGCGGCTCCCGTCGTCGTCCTGCGCGTCCTCCTCGCTCTCCCAAGCGAGGTATCGGCCACCACACTCCTCTACCACGGCGCCCGGGTAGGCGGTCTCACAGGCCTGCTTGAACTCGGTCACGGTCATCTCGGTGTTGTTCTCGATTCGGCTGGAACTGCTGTGGACGATCATCTTCTCTTCTCCTCTGCTGTGCCGCGGTTGACGGGCGCGGCTCCCGTGCGATTTAGAAGAGGTACTCGATTTCTTCGGCGATCCCAGTCTCAATGGCCAGGCGGGCCTCGACGATGGAGCAGACGAACCAACGCATCGACCGCGTGGACCAGAAGTAGGCGCGGAGCTTGCCATTGCGGTCGGTCTTGAAGGCGATTCCCTTACCTGCCAGTTGGTTCACCAGAGCCATTTTCGTGTCCGCCTCTCTCTTTCTTATGACTCATTATAACACAACGTAACACGACGTGTCAAGCGTATAGCAGAAGAAAGGACAGGCACTTTCGCACCCATCCTCTTCCTCCTGGTCGCCATCCACCTGGCGCGGTGTCAGCTTTCCCCCACCCATGAAAAAGGTGTAGTTCCGGCGCGAAACAGGCATGGAACTACACTAGACAGGCATGGTAACATGGATTGGCAATGGAGTTCACAGGCCCCTGCACACGGGATTCCCCTCCCGCAGGGGCCTTTTCCTACCTCTCCACCCTCCCACTCCCTCCGCACCCCTGGCACGGCCCGAGGTACTCTGTCACGTCGACATCCCATCCGCCTGCACGCGCCTCCTCACGAGCATGCCCGAGGGTGTGATCCACCTCCGCCCGCGTCAAGCACTGGCGGCCCATCTCCTCGCTGCCGTATTTGCTCACCGGGCGGTAGACGATCCAGCAGGTGCCCTGGCGGCGGACGTGGGCGCGGCGGATGGGGCGGGCGGGGTCAGGCATCGGGCGTCCTCCTCTCCCACCCCTCGGGGATGCTCTCCTGCGGGCACCTCTCGGCGATCCACTCCAGCATGGACAGGCAGGTGTTGTGGTCGACATCCCCCTGGCAGGCGCCGCGACGCAGGCGATGGGCGATGCTGTGGAGCAGCACTTCCAGTTCCGTGATGCGGGCCTCGGCGGCCTCAACACCCTCGGATAGCCTCTCCAGATTCATCGGGCCAAACTTGCCGCGAGATAGCGAGGCAAGATATTCGCGCTCCTCCGCGCTCAGTCGCTCAGTGGGCATGTCGAAACCTCCTCCCACAGGATTCGCAGATCCCGTCTCGTGATTCCAGTTCCTCTACTCTGGCCTCTGCAGCCTCGGCTCGCTTGCGGAGTTCATTCACCGCGTCGATGGCAAATCGAGTGTCGAACCCACGGATGCATTGGGTGCAGCGGCAGGACGGACTGTCTTCCCAGTGCTGCAGGCGGGCAATTAGTTCTGCGGTAACGTCACCCATTGTCGGTCACCTCTTGGCAGTACGGGGCGAGGCGGCAGGTGCATGGCTGTTCTGGGTAGTTGCCTCGGAAGCGCGGGCACCCGCCTTCATGCGCCAGGGTAATGCGCCAGGGTATCCGTAGCCAACTCCCGCAGCAGCGCATCCTGCTCGGCGACACGGGCACAAAGCGTCCCCATCTCCTCCTCCAGTTCCACATGCCTCTTTACGGATCTGGTCACCATGCGCTCCAGTTCCTCGATGCGGGCCAACAGGACCCTCGCCTGCGCGTGAGACGGGCACCCGTCCATATCGCCGTACACCTCCATATCCGTCCGAATGTCATCTACCTCCTGGCTCAGTCTCTCAGTTCCCATCGGGCGTCCTCCTCTGCTCCATGGCCTCTCGGGTCACGGCCTCCAGCAAGTGCACAAGCTCCCACCCTCGCACCGTGCGTGACGAGAGCGGGCGGTCCTTCACGATGGCGGCCAGGATGCCGTCACGGTCGCGGGTGATTGTGATCGGGGTGGGGATGGGGTCAGGCATCACGCCTCCCCCTTCCATCGACGCCACAGGTCGCGCGCCATGCGGATCTCGTCATCGCCGTAGAAGTCGCAGGTGCCAGAGCGGGCGATCGTCTCCACTCGGCCACCTCGGCCTCCGTGGGCAGGGGTGCGGGATTAGTCGACATCGGGGCTCACCTCCTGGGTCATGTACTGGCCGAGGTCACAGGTGCACGCATACGTATCGGCGCAGGTGTATAGGCAGTCTCCGTGGTGATAGTCCGGGTCGTCAGCAATCCTGCGGACCAGAGACTCCGCAGCCTCGGCCCGCGCCTCCATCTCCCCGAGCGCCCGAGCGGTGGACGAGACCTGCATGAGGGCGGCATCGCGTTCGACTCTGACGTTACCCCACATCGTCATGTAGTTGAGCCGGGACTCGGCCATGCCCCGACCCCACTCCTCCGATAGCCTCAGCGCATGGCGGGCGGCGTCGTGATCCTCCTCCAGCCGCACGGCCTCGATGCGGGCCTCCAGCCTAGCCATGGGTGTCGTGCCTCCGCAATGGCGGCAGATGTCCATGGTGACGCGGATGCAGGTGCAGTCAGCCATCGTCGTCGTCCTCCGAATCAATGTACTGTAATCCCGCTCTCCCTCGGTCAGGCGGTCCGGGGGCCACCTCCTGGGGCACCATGTATTCTACCAGCCAGCAGGTGCAGAGGTAGACCTCATCCACCCACATGGCGCAGCGGGCCGAGTGGCATTGTCGCTGCGACGCCATTTCCCGCAGCAGTCCCTCCGCGGCCTTCGCCCGCGTGGCCCACTCCGCTCCACGGGCAGCCAGGAGTTTTTCTCGCTCCTCCAGCCGCACGGCCAGCTCGGCGAACCTGTCGCGAGCCTGGACCTCCCAGGCGAGGGCATCGCGGAGGGTATCGCGCTCAACCTCCAGGGAGCGAACCAGGGTCAGCAGCCTGTTCTCGGGATGCAGGATGTCAGTCAATTCGTCACTCCTCATCAGGATCAGGCTCCCCCATCAGCATTTTCCAGCAGGCGTCGTGAATGCCCGTGATCAGCGTCTCCCGCTCCTCTCGCGGCATGTCGGGCAGGGCGTCCTGGATTAGCGCACCCTCCTGGTAGACCATCCAGGCGGCGGCATCCACCTCGACGGTTGCGCACTCCCCGCAGATGCAGCACACGGGGCAGATGATTTTCAGCCGGGCGGCGGCGGGCAGGGTCATGGAGTCACCTCCAGCGGCCCCATGCCGGTCGACCCGAGCCCGCCTCTCGCAGTCGGCACCACGGCACCCTCCGACCACTCCACTCGGGGCACAGGGCGAATCGCCAACTGAGCGATCCGGTCCCCAGGCCCGAACACGCAGGCACACTGGGAGTGATTGGTCGCTATCACGTGAATCTCCAGTCGGTAGCTCTCGTCGATCGTACCATCGTGGACGCGGAGCCCACGCACAGCCAGTCCGCTACGACCCCACACGTGGCCAGCGTACCCGCGCGGGATGTGCATGGCAATACCCATGGGAATCACCACGGTCTCCCCGGGCAGGATGCGCACTGCAGCGGGAGTGGAAATATCAGCGGCGGCGTCGCTATCGTGCACACAGACGGGGATTCTCGCGGCGGGATGCAGGCGCTCGACGACCACGCGCACGGGCTCCCCACGGACCTGGGAGTCCAGCCTGGCACACTCCTCCACCAGGCTCACCACGCGGCCCTCGAGGACGGTGTTGAACATCTCGGACTCAGTCACGGCATCACCCCCCTGAGCACGTCGATGGCGTGACGCATGTTGACACTCACCGAATGGTACTGGTCGAGAGTCATGGCTCCCAGGATGCAGCCAACGCTCTCCAGGATGGCATCCGCCTGCCTGTCAGCATCGACCTCGGCACGGTCCTCGCGCAACTCGTCCGTGCAGTCGCAGCAGAGCACGTCCTCCACGAGCACATCACACGCGCAGGCGCAGCAGGTGATGGCGGGCGGCAGGGGGATGGCGGTCGGCATAGGTATGGTGGCGGGGCCCGCTCTCTGTACGTAGCACCTGATGCAGAGAGAGTCGCCACCAGCCTCCACGGTTGCGATGGCATCCTCGCAGTCGCAGCAGGTGATGATGCGCGCAGGAGCCTCCTGGACGCTCTCCTCCCGCTCCTCCTCCTGGCACAGCGAGCACACCTCGTCGTAGTTCTCCATGCGCTCCTGGTCGCCACCGCACCGATGGCAGGTGTAGCCCTGGGCGCTCTCCACTGCCTCCAACACGTTAACCTCTGGGGTGCATGGTTCTGGCGCAATGGCGGGCGACACCTCAACGCGATCCGTCGACTTGGCGGCGGCACGGCGCTTGCGCTCGGCGGTGATGTGGGCGCTCAGGGTCTTCGGGTGCACATGCAGTTTCTCGGCAGACACAGCGATAGGGCGCCCCTCGTCGAGCACCATGCGGATCCCGCACTCGACCTCCGCAGCGGTCAGGTAGCGGCGGCCCGACTTCGTTTCGGTCGGGGGCTGGGCTTGTCGTTTCGTTTTCAGCGTCACTGTCACATCTCTCACTCCTCGGTAGAATTCCCGCGGGCCCACCACGGGCAGGGCGTCGTTCCAGTCGTCGGCGATGTCCGAGCGGCCCAGGTTGCGCCAACGGTCAGCCAGGGAGGGCATCACACGGCGTCCTCGAACAAGTCCAACTGCATGGCCCGTTCGTCACGGATGCAATTTGGCGAAAAGTAGATCACCTCTCTCTTGGCGTTCTCGCGGCCCCGACCCTCGCCCTGGCTCCCGTATCCTCCCGAGGTCTTCCACTCGAACGGCATCCATCCAATGTCGGACAGAGAAGCGTGCTCATTCTCGTACCCACATAGTGCTATCCTCATGAGGGGATGCGCTCCCCATTCGGCGCACCATTCGCGCACGTCGTGAGCCACGGTGCCGCTCTCGTGGGAGTACAGGGTGTTGTAGCGGTCGGCCTCGTCGGAGTAAGGCGGGTCGAGGAACACGCCTGTCAAGCCATGCGTGATGGTCACCGACGGGCCACAGACGCGGGACCAGTCTCCGCAGCACACGCGCACGCGGCGCAGGCGCTCGGACAGGGCCATCATCCAGGGGAGGATCGGGTTCTCGCCCTGGCCGTTGTCCCCAAGGTGGGGTCGTTTCCTGTGGACGCCATTGCCGTTGTTCCCCAGGTGGGGGAGTTGCCGCTTCACCCCGTCCTCGCGTCGACGCGGGTCAGCACGCCATTCACGTTTTGCCACGGGCCCTTCCCCGAGCACCATCCCCCTCCGATCCACAGGTTGATTCCCCACACCCACCAGCCCGCAGCCTTCGCGTCGAAGAAGTCGGGGTCAGCGCACATCCTGCTCTGGATGTCCTCCTTCGTTGCCACCAGCCACAGGTGGCGGGCGTGCAGGTCGCACTCGTTCACGGGCCAGTCCGCGTGATGTGCCACGGCCTCGGGGTCAGCCTGGACGGCGCGCCAGAAGTTAGCAAGCAGGCCATCCATGTCGTTTACCGATTCCAGATGCGCCTCATGCGGGCGGGAGAGCAGGACGGCGCCGCTCCCGAAGAATGGCTCCACGTAGTTCTGACAGTCGCCGAATCGGCGCCACACCTCGGGCGCGACGCGGCTCTTCCCGCCGAAGTAAACGAAAGGGGCTGAAATACTCATGCCTGTCGGAACCCCCTCACCTGCGCTCGGAGGGCCACAATCCACGTCTGCCGCACGTCCTCCCACCCGCCCGGCTCGCGCAGGAACGCCAGGATGGCGTCTGCCTTCGGCGTCGGGCTCGGGCGGGTGCAGATCCCCTCCTCCACCGACCAGTGATGCACGGTGCCGATGACGCACCCGAGGCGCATCGCGACATCCTTCGGGCGAGCCCCGGCCCGCAGCATCTCCACGCCCTTCTCGCGGTCGAACACCACCTGCGGCCTGGTCAGCCCGGCCTCGTGGCGCCACCCGTCCACTCGACTGCGGTTGACCTGGAGCACGGCGGCAATCTCGCGGGAGCGGCGGCCAGCGCGGATCATCTCCATGGCCTCTGGGTATCGGGGGTGCCTGGGGTAGATGCGCATCACAGTTCCCCTCTCGCTCTCATGGTCAGCACCTCGCGCTCGAGCGTTGTGCGGCCGAACCCGCAAGCGATTGCGGCCCTCTCGCAGGACTCACCCGCCCTCACGAGCGCGACGGCCCGGCCCAGGACATCGGGCGGGATCTTCTGCGGGCCTGCTCCTGCGCGGTGGTAGTTGCGGCCAGGACGTGTGCGGAACTGGCGGATGCGCTCGCGGAGGTCGACGCGGAGGGCGGCGGCCCAGGGTGTGTCGTCACCGTCGAGAGCGATTCGGCGCAGGGCCTCGACGAGGCGGGTCGCGGTGGGAGTGCCGATGCAGTCGACGGCCATCACGAGACCTCCAGCACCCGCATCCTGCGGAGCCTCGCGAGTCTATCCATCGGAGGCAGAGCCTCGAACTCCCTGGAGAGGCGTTGCATGTCCGTCAGGTCGGCGACTGTCTGCGCGAACCCGATGGCCTCGACGCAGGCCACGCAGGCCCAGCAGTTGTCGAACATCTTGAAGTTGTTCAGCACCAAATATGCGGACTCGCCCCCGACGTACTCCACGCCGCAGAGGGAGCAGTGGACGACGTACTCCTCCCCCTCGGCCTTTCGGTCTCTTGCGATTCGCGGGCTCATGGTTATGAGGCCGAACTGGCAGAAGTCCGCGCCAACCATCTCGACGTGCTTCACGGCGTCACCTCCAGCACCCGCAGGACCGCAGCCCACAGCGCGGCTACGGGGGAGGGTCCTGCCTCACACGTCATGGCACCGTCGTCGGCGATCCAATGCGCCTCCCACCAGTCGGAGTAGCGCGTCACACCCACGTTGCACTCGGCGCCCAGGCGCTCGTCCAGCCAGTGGAGGAGCGCGGTCGCGTCGAGGATGAGCCTCGTCTTCGGCGGCCCGTCCTCGGAGAACCAGTATTCCCCCTCGGCATAGCCGTGCTCTCGCATCCACTCGCACAGGGGCTCTTTATGCACGTCGGGCAGGGCGTCCCACTCGACCTGGGGCAGTTGCTGGGGCAGGTGGTTGCTCATCAGATGTGACCCTCCTTGCGGAAGTCCGGGACCGGGTCACCATCCATGCAACTCCACAGATGGAGACAGTAGGGGTGCGCGTTGTAATACTCGCTCTCTCGTGGCAGGACTTGAATCGCGACGCGGTCGGGGCCGATGAAGTCGCGCTTGACCATCTTGATGTCGTTCCAGTCCGGGAGGCGCTTCGGCCGGCTGAAGGAGACGTGGATCCAGCGCTTGCCATCGGCCTCTCGGCACACGGACGCGATGACTTGCAGGCCGTTGAAGGAGCGCCAGGAGCCACCGTCGTCGCCGCGTTGCAGCACACGGTATCCCGAGGGGAACAAGGGCAGGATGCTCCAGACCTCCTCGGGGGAAATCTCGCAGTAGGTCGTGCTCACGGTCTCATCCTCCTCGTCACGCTCGGGGCGTCAGTCTTCTTCTCTGGCTTACGAATCTCTCGCAACTCGTGGCGCACGCACCAGCCAACGATGGCGGCCAGCGCCAGGATGGGGCATACGGTCAGGAAGGCGAACATCATTGGGCGCACCTCTCTCTCATCATTTTCCAGGCGCGCCTCAACTCTCGGGTGTAGACCGTCACCACGCCATGCGCGGCGAGCATCGGCGTAACGTAGCAGCCGGTAAGCGTGTCGTCCATCATCGTGGCCCGGCCCCACATCATGTTTCGGATGGCTACCCTGCCGATGGCGAGCCCCTCCAGATGCACCTCCAGCCAGTCCCCGGAGCGATGCAGGGTGATTCTCTTGCGCTCGAACCTGCTCTTCCGCACCTCGGAGATGACGGTTCGAAGTATGTTGGCGCGAAAGTCTCCCCGGACCTCAGACGCGGTCGCGATGGTCGAGTACATCTCCTCGCTCATCCGGAGGTCGAGATGTCGCGGGAATTCGCAGGGCCTGCAGAACGGGCAAGCGCAGTCGGCAGCGTGGGCGGGGGGCGCCGTTGTTCCTGCGGGCGTCGGTAGGCACGTTGGCGTCAGGGTCCAGTCGGGAGAGATGGACGCCGCGACGTTGGGCGGTGCGGCGAATGGAGGGGGAGAGAATCACAGCGGCACCTCCCCGAAGAGGGCCAACTGCCCAGGGATGTCCCTCGCCTCCATGGCAGCGGCAGCATCGGCTTCCGCGGCACCGGGCAGGGTGAATACGCTGTACTGCAGGGCGTCCTCCGACTCGACCTCCTCCACATCCTGAATGTCGTAGTCAGGATACATGCTCTCGGATTCCCACTCGAGGTTGTAGCCCTCATGCGCGATGGCGTCCACCATCATCTGATGCGTGATGCCCTGGGCGGTCATGCTGTCGGGAGCGGCGATGTACACCTCGGTCCCAACCGCTTTGGTCACCTCGACGCGGTAGTATTTCACAAGGCACCTCCAAACAAGCTCAATTCGTCCACGTCCTCCACCTCACGGAACAGGTCCCCCTGAAGGTGGTTGGCGGTAGGCTTGCGGCGCGCTCGGCTCCCCGTGGGCAGGCAGACCTCGCGCTCGGGGTCGGGGGCAGGCGCCGGCACGTCTTCCTCGCTGGTTTCCCTGGAGGCGGGGTGGGTGCGGGCTGCGTGGCCCTCCTGGCTTTGGCCTCGAGCATCGCGACGACTGGATCGCGGTGGGGGTACTTGATGCCGGCCCGGCGCACGAGGTCAGTGGCCGTGCTTTCCTGGATGCCGAGATCCTTCCCGACTTCAGTGGGGTGCTCCCCGGCGCGCACGCGGCGGAACAGTTCCTCCCTGACATCCTGGGGGGTCAACGTACCTCTGGGCATGGCTATCTCCTCCTCTACCTGTTGTGCCACAGCCGGGGGCGGACCCTCGACCGGACGTGTCTCGATGGTCACGAGGCCGCAGCCCAGGACGGTCATCGTCTGGCCGTGGCCGTATCTGTTGCCGCCCCTGCGCGGCGTGGGCACCTCGTGGCGCTCCGTGCCGCGGCACTGGACAACCGTGCGCTCCGCCCACCCCTCCTCGCGCGTCCACACGCGGACGGGAGGCTGCAGCGTGGCCGGGGCGCCGCACCGGGGGCAAGTGCTCTCGATGTCCTGGACGGTCGCACCGCGCCAGTGGCAGTCAGCCCAGGAGCCCAGGACTAGAGGGGCGGAGGAGGCCATCAGCGGCCCCTCATTTCGCGCTCGAGCACGCCCCGCATGCTGCGCGCGCTCTGCCTGCGCCAGGACGCTTCCTTCGGCTCCTCCGGCAGCAACCAGGCCGCCACGGCCACGCAGCACGCGTCAGACATGTCCAGGGCCATGTCCCGCGGCGTCCCGTAGTCCATGTGTAGGCAGAGCCGCACGGCCGCCTTGTCAGCGTTGCCCTTGCCCACGACCGCCAGGCGGGCGCTGGCCACCGGGATCTCGCGGCAGGGCTTCCCCGCCCGGTGGCAGGCCCGCTGAATGAGGGTGGCGATGGAGTGCAGGAGGCGGTCCCCGTGGTTCCCGGCGCTGAACTGGCGCTCCATGGCCACCTGGTCAGATAGGGCGATGATGGGCGGCAGCGCGAGGTCGAGCTGGTCGAGGCGACCCAGACGGGGGCCCTGCAGGCGGACGAAGCCCACGTCGGTAAGGGTCTGGGCGGCGGTGTCGAAGAGAGCCCAGCCCAGGACGCGGCTCCCTGGGTCGATTCCGAGGATGGTCATGGCGTGCCCACCTCTCCTCCATCGTCGTCCAGGAGGGCGAACAGCCTCTCGTGGGAGTCGGGACAGGCCCAGAAGCGGTCCCACCGGGACTTGACGGCAGGCGACCAGTTGGAATATCCGTGGTCCGTCACGTCACGACGCGGCCTCGGAGCCTTCCGTTGCGCCCAAAGATGGATGGTGGATCGTGGCAACCCCAGAGCCACAGAGACGCTCGAGCAGCTTTCCCCTCGGTCCAGCATGGACAGGGCCTCGGCACGGATACGGGCGTAATCGGCGGGAGTGAGGGAGGTCTTGACTCTGCTCATGGCGTGGGCGCCCTGTCGTATCACCAGGTCAGCCACCATCTCGGGATGACCTCGGAAGATGAAAAGGCGGGTCGCATGGGGGTTGTCCTGGAGAGCCGTTGCTTTCGCCTCGTCATCGCCCTTTACCAAGAGCCACTGCACGTTGGGGCGGCCCCGCTCCACGTAGACCGCGGTGTACTTCCTCATGGCGCCACCTCCCGATCTCTCAGCCTCTGGGCGATGGCTCGGATGCGGGTGCGCGGCAGGTCCTCCATCTCGCACTCGCTGACGTGGCAGGCCATGCCCACCACCTCCCCGTTCACAATCACCTCACAGTTGCTCCACTCCACGCACTTGGGATCGGTGCAGCCATTGAGGCCCCAGCACGGCGATTCGTACCCGTCCATCTCAGGCTCGATGCGGACCACGCACGCGATGCCGATGAAGCCGGCGTATGGTTTCTTGCCGACGATGTCTCCGGGCTTGCGGCGCTTGCTCATGGCGTCACCCCCTCAGCAGCCTTCAGAATCCCCTCCACCCACCATAGGCGGACCAGCACGCACTTGCACGCATCAACTTCCGCCCTCCCGTCGAACTCGAAGGCAGGGCAGTCGTAGGCGTGATCCGGAAAATCTTCGAGGGCCTGCTTCACCTCGGGCAGGGCGCGTGTGATTGCCTCGTCACGGGTCACGATTGCACCCCCAACACCCGCAGGACCGCGGCCCAGCATGCTTGGACAGGGGAGGGGCCGACAAACTCCTCCCATCCCCCTGCGGAATGGCTGCCGCAGGTGTTGGGGAAATTCGAATGCCAGCAATCCATGCGCCACCCGTCAGATCCGAGCACATGGGTGCCGAGTTTCCCCACTACGTTATGATCCCGCAGCCATTGCAGGAGCACCGTCGCGCACACCTGCGGAGGGACTCGTCTCAGCCACCCCTCTATCCAGTCCGGGTCAGAAATGAACGGGATGCCGCGGTACCCGTGCTCGGTGAGCCAGTCCGCGAACTGGGTGCGATGCGGCTCCGGTAGGCGCTGCCAGTCCGCCTCCCCCAGGAAAACCTGCAGATGCGTGCTCATGGCTTCCCCTCCTTCACACTGCAATGAACAGTTGGTCCAGGGATTTGAGGTCGTCACACAATGCATTCCATGTGCTCACTCGGGCCCTGGCCTCGTCGAAACATGCGAATGCGTTAGCTAGGTACTCGTCCGGAGATTTCCTATCGGCGCTTTCCCATTGGGCTTGGAATTGCAGTTCCAGTTTTGACAATGTAGCTTTGTTCCATTCTTCGGTGCGGGACCCGTAGAATTCCCTGTTCCCCATAAACGTGGAGAATGCCCTTACAATGTCGACGCTATTCGCGACGTCTTGCGCCCGTAGGGTGCGTCCGTTCCCGGAGAAGCACAGGTGCCTCACATTTTGGTCCATTGCCAATGAGAACGCATTTGCTAGTGGGTCTTCAATCATCGTTGCTGCAATATAGGAATGCCATGCAGCGGTGGCAGATTGGTATTCCAATCCCATTGTGGCGCCTTTGTCCTGTTCATACAGGCAGAATGGATCGGGGCGAGAGCACTGGAACAAAGTGTTCCCATCTTGCCACACAATCCGCTCTTCCTGCTCGCGACGGACATATCCCCAGGGAGTCCCCTGTTGGGTGAGTGTGATGGCGTTCAAAATGCGCCTCGTAGGCAGTTGCTTGAACACAGCAATGGTCATCTGCTTGGCCCCGACCGTAAGGGTCTTGATTTCCACGCGAAGCGTTTTCACCTGGGCTTGTTCGGTTGTGATCATCTTTGTCAACCCCTCTCATTCATGGCTTGATCTCGCGCTTCCGATGCCCACACGCCTGCGGAACCGCTTGAAGCGTGGCAGGGCGGCGCAGGACTCACACAGGTGGATGTTCTTCCGCCCCGTCCCCAGGCTCACCGTGGCCTCGTTCGTGCACCCCTGCGCCGGAAGATGCAACTGAGGGCACGCCATCACAGCAAGGGCGTCGTTCTCTGGATCCCACTCGCAGTGCTCCATCATCTCGCCCTCCTCGAGCACTCCGGGCACAGGTCCCGGTCTATCCCGACGTGGGTCGCGCACTTGCGGCAGATCGGGGCGTCGCACGTCCGCGAGCGCATCTTGACCAGGCCCAACTGGTACTCGCCGCCCACCACGCCATCGCAGAGCAGGGGAGCGGGGGCGCCGCAGTTGCAGCAACTCTTGTTGCCGCGGCTGCAGACGATTCCGATCACGCGGCCGTCAGAGGCCTTCATGGGATCACAGGGCATGGTCAGTCTCTCCTCACGGGCTTCTGCAGAATGCTGGGCGGCCCACCAGCCCGGTGCGGGTCCGGGGAGCGGCGCCACTCGATCAGCAGGAACAGCACAACCAGGAGGAGGAGCGTGAAGAGCACCCCTCCCAGGAAACTGATGCAGGCGACGGTCATCACGATGCGCGGCCCTCCTCCTTCTGGACTTGCTTCCACCAGTAGTTGGCCGTGGTCCACTCCACGCCAAGCAACTGCGCCACACGCCACCGGGTCAACCCCTCGCGCAGGAGCCTCTTGCCCTGCTCCATCCTGGGCCTCTCGCTCTTCCGCTGCTTTGCCGCAGGCACCAGATGGGATGCGATGAGGCGGGACAGCCCGAGGCGCAGGATCTCGGCACGGGACATCCCCATCCCATCTGCGGCAGCGTTCATGGCGTCCCAGTCCTCCTGGGTGAGGCGGATCTCGATGCGGTGAGGGAACCGGGCTGCAGCGTGGAACGGGCAGGTGCACATGGGAGGGTGATTCGGGGCCCCGTTGCTGCGGCGCGCGTCGTGGGGAGGAGGGTGCAGCGTGATGCGGGGGTTGTGCGGGTCACACGTCTTGCCGAGGCTGCAGGACTGGCTCACAGGTCCACCCCCTCGAACAGATCCAACTGCACGGCGTCCTCGACGTCGCGGAACAGGTCCCCCTGGACGTGGGTCGAGGAAGGCTTGCGGCGCGCACGACTCCCGCGCGGCAGGCAGACCTCGGGCTGGCGTACATCCTCCTCTGGCGACACGGCAGGCGGGCGGTGCATCCACGCGCGCCCCGGCAGCGATGGGCAGGCAGTCGCGCAGTCGGGGCACCAATGCACCCCCTGCCAGTCGGGGCCGATGGTCGCGGGCACGTCGGGGCTGTGCTTCTCGTGGCACATGGGCACCAGGCACTGGGCGCCACAGCACGAGCAAAAGCGTGGCTGCAGCCCCGGCCGGTGGCATATCGGACACGGCGGCATCGGGGGGAGGTAGCGGTCGTGCGGAAACTTGTTGCAGCGACGAGTCAAGCGATTGCTTCCTCTCTCTCAGGCTCCACGGCAACGCCCTTGCGCTGGAGGTAGGCCTCGGCAAGGCGACGCACGTGGTGCGGGTCCACCTCAAGGCGCTCGACGAGCTCGTCCGTGGCGTCGCGCACCCCTTCGATCTGCTGCCGCTTGACGCCCAGCACGTCCGCAATGACGGGGTCGGAGCCATCCTCGGACAGCAGGTAGTAGGCCACGACCGGGTCCGCCTGGCCGTCGCGATAGATTCTTCCGGTACATTGCTCGTGCACGCCCGGGCTCCAGTCCAGTTCCCCGAAGACCACCGTGCGGCAGACCTGCTGGAGGCCGTCCAGGCCAGCCCCGGACCGCAGGCTGATGATGATGACGGGCGTCTCCCCGGACACGAACTTCCGCTTGGCCTCGTCCTTCTGGTTTGCCGACTCCGTGCCCGTGTACAGGACGGGCTTCAGCCCCTCCAGGCGCTCCAGCCAGACCGCGTAGACGTCCCGGTGCCACCCGTAAAGGACGACTTTCTCCCCGCTCTCCACCAGGAGGCGCACGAACTCCGCGACGTACGGCGCCTTGGCCAGGCCGGTGGCCTTGCGCATCATCATATCGAACTCGCCGCTTGCCCGGAAGCGCACCTCCTTCTCGGTGTCGCTCGCCAGGATCTTCCGTGCCAGGATGGAGGCCGAGGAAAGGGAAGGTCACGCCGGCACCTCCAGGAGGCTCCACGTCCCTTGTGTGCGCGGCCGCTTCCCCCACAGGAACCACCCGTACTCCGCGCTGTCGGACCCAGGCTTGATAGCACCGCACCCTGCGCAGGAAGTCCGGTCCTTCTTGCTGGCGGGCCTCTGCCACTTGTGCCGAACTCCGTCAGCGCACCAGGGGGTAACAGGGAGATCGAAGGACGGTCTCTTGGGAGACGGGCGGCCGTCTGGCATGTGGGTCCGCATCCACTCGCTGCGGTCCTGGCCACCCGTCACGAAGGCCACGCGGAGGAGCATCACGACGAGGCCGTGCGGGTGAATCCATTCGAGGCTTCGTTGCACGAATTCCAGGGCGAGGGAAAAGGGGGGGTTCCCGATCACGAGATCGTACACTGGCTCCGGCGGCAGGCTCAAGAAGTCGGCGATCCGAACGTCGAAGGTCTGCGGCACGTCCAGCAAGCAGAGGCCCTCCTGGTGCTCCTCCTGGATCTCGACCAGGGTCCAGCGAGCGACCGGCACGCGTCGCAGTTCCCGCATGATCGCGCCGTCTCCGGCCGATGGTTCGAGGGCGCGTCGGACGCCGCCGGGAAAGCGCTCGAGGAGGGTCGGCTCGATCGCGTGAATGAGCCATTCGGGCGTGCGGTAGAAGTCGGGGCCGGTGCGGATGGGGTTGCGGGTGCTGCTCATGGGCACAGCACCTCCCCGCAACTCTCGCACGCTTCCGAGCAGTGCGGTTCCGTACCCCGCGCCACGGCAGACGGGTACGAACCGCTCTCGCCGATGGGCACAACCTCTCCAGCGTTCCAGCAGGCGATGCACCAGAGGATGCCGCGACCGTCGACGACGCCCGCAATGCCGCCATGCTGGAGGCCGTAGCAGTGGCGATCCAACGGTCGCAGATCGCGGTGGTCGTCGCACGTGTATACGCGGCGCCCACCGACGCGGGCGGCACTCAGGTGCTTGCAGCGGTGGCACCCGGGTCGGATGCTCATGCCACCTTCCCCCTCTCCATGTCTCTCAGCAGACCCTCGAGCCGCCGCTCCTCCCGGCCAGCCCGGAAGAAGTCTCGCAGTGCGCGGGCGCCCTCGCGGTCGAATCGGTCCCAGGCGTCCCAGTCGTTGAGGGCGCGGGCAGCGAACAGGCGGCCGCGGGCGACGCTCCAGCGGGCGAGGGCGGCTTCGCCAGCCTGGCGGGCGACGGTGATGGCGGTGTGGATGTCGGGCGTGGTCATCGGTCAAGCCACCTGTTCCAGGATGCCAGCAACCACGGCCGGGCAGCAGGCGTTCCCCAGCATCTTGATGCGTTGCTCCCGTGTGCCCAGGAGCTGGTAGGTCGGCGGGAACCCCATCACTGCCTGGAGTTCGTGGGGCTGAAGCATCCGAATGCGCTCCTGCCAGTAGAGGGCGAAGCGGTCCCGTGTGGTCACAGTGCGGCAGGGGTCATCCACCGAGGCCACCTGCGGGCCGGACCCGTAGAAGACCAGGAGGGAGGGCTCCTCACCGAAGCGGCCGCGGGCCTCCTGGATGCGGGCCTGTGTGCTCTCGGCCAGCGGGCGCCCCTCGTCCACACGGCGCATGGGCAGCGTCCAGTCGATGCACTCGCGGACCGGGCGGGAGGAAAGGCGCGGGCTCTGGATGGTGGGCTCGAACCCAAGAGCCCCGACCATGTACCACCGGCGGCGGGCCTGGGGGACGCCCCACTCGGAAGAGTCCATCACCTGGCCGGGACGGTCGTTGTGGTCGCGGTTGACGCCATACCCGAGATCCTGGATGGCGGCCACCCACGCGGGGAAGTCCTCCCAGTAGGTGTACTCGAGCACGTTCTCGACCAGGAGCAGCGACGGCTTCAGCGCGCGCAGGAAGCGCACCACCTGCCACCCACTGGCGCGGTCCATCTCGTCCTTTGGGGCGCCACCCTTAGCTCGAGAGTGGTTTGTGCACGAGGGAGAGCACAGCAGCACATCGACACGCGGAAGGCTCTCCGGGTCCACCTCGTGCAGACTCTCGCGGTAGGGACGGATGCCGTGGTTTCGCTCGTAGGTTGCAGCCGCGATCTCCCAGTGGTTCACCGCCACGACCGGGCGCATGCCCGCGCGTTCCGCCCCGCATGATTGGCCGCCCAGGCCGCAGAAGAGGTCGCCAACGGTGAGCATTAGGCAGCCCTCCGATTACTGCGACGGAGCCTCTTCGCCGACAGGTAGCACTCCCGACATCTCTTGGTGCCACCCTCACGAATGATCGTGTTGCCAGGAGTGAACTCGTGGCCGTTCTGGCAATGAGTCCTGGCCATGGCCATCTCGTGTCGCACCTCGCGGGCCTTTTCAGCGCGCTCGAGCAGGGAGAGCCTCTTCCCCTCGTTCCAGTCCATCCGACGGTGGCAGGTCACGCACAGGCGGATGTAGTCGGACGGGTCATCATAGCGACCAGACAGGTTGGCCCACTCATATCGGATGGCGGGGTCTGTGGCGCCACAGGATCGGCAATCACTGGGCCTTCCCATGTAGCGGGATATCCGGGAATGCAGGGATTGGTAGTTGGTCACGTCATCGCGCCAGTTGGGGCAATTCTCTCTGGCGTACCGGCCAGGGATTGGCCCCGCCTTCCGCTTCTCGATGCCGTAGACGCGAAGGGCTTTGTCCACCCAAGAAGGCTTGGCGCCGTGCTTCTCGCAAATCTGGCGCACGCTCATCTGGTTGGCGCAGTAGTCCTCGAACAGTTGGTTCCGCGTGAACATCAACCCTTCAACCATCGGTTCCCGCCTCGACCTTCCGCACCGCCCATGCCGCGAACCCGGACCGGCTCATCACGGAGGTATCGCCGACCTTCAGGGGGCCGCCCCCGCGCTTGCTCACGACGCGGTAGACCACGCTGCCACCCCGGTAGTGCTGGCCACAGGAGAGCACCCGGCGCTCCTGTGTGCCGTTGCTGTAGGTGGAGCCGACCTCGATGTCGGTGGGCTTCATCGGCGTACCCCTTCCGGCAGTCTCGCCCCGCACCAGGAGCAGACGAACACGCGGGAGCCGGGCGGGAACTTCCTGGGTGACAGGATGGAGCGGAACGTGCTGTCTGCCGATCGGTGAATGCGTCCCGGGTCCTGGCCGTAGCGGGCCTTGTCCCGGTGCATGTAGCAGTTGTCGCAGCCGGGGGAGACCCGGCGGCAGCCCTGCCAAGGGTTCCACGTGCTGTCCGTCCAGGAAATTGCGGTATCAGTTCCCATCTGCGTGACCCTCCTCCCCACCTGTCTCCCCCTGCTCCCCAGCCTCCGGAACGGCGCATGCGGAGTCGAGAATCTCCGAGACCTCCATGTCCCCGATCTGCTCGAGGAGGCGCTCCAGGGACTTGTTCTGGACGCGGTCCACCTCGGTCTTCACCAGGTGGGCGGCCTGCACGATCAAGTGCCCCAGGTCGGTGAACTCTCGGACCGTGAACTTCTCCCGCTCCATGCTGCGAAGGAGAATCTGGAACCACTTGTTGGCGCGCGGTGCAGTGTCAGGCATGGGATACTACCTCCCCCCATCCTCTTCCGAAGCACGGGACCAGCGGCATGATTGGCCCGATGCCGAGGGTGAACGTCACGAACTCCTCGACGGTGCCGGCGACACGGTCCAGCGAGAGCAGAAGTTCCACCGAACGCTCGTGAAGCTGCGCCAGGGCCATCTGCAGCCCGATCAGGTGGTAGCGGATCCGAAGCCCGACGCGCATCCCGATGTTGCCGTACTCCCACCAGTCACTACCGAACAGGTCCTCCCCACGCAAACCCAGGAACGCCTCCCAGTCCCTCTGGGAGTCCACCCGCCCCAGGGCCTCTTCCCAGGCGGGGAACCAGTCCTGGTCCTCGCTCTCGACCGCCTCTCCCTCGCCGTCCTCGGCATCCCGCAGACGGTCCGCCTTCCAGGTCTCCAGGTACGCCAGGGCTGTATCACGTGACCACTCCTTGCACGGCAACCCGTACTCGCTGGCCCGGCACTTGCTGGCGAAGTAGTCGAGTTCGCACGCGGACCACTCACGCAGGTCCCATCCGCGGTCCAGGCACCCGTAGGCGACGTAGGCCGCGCATCCCACGTCTCCGGAGACGAAGAGGATTCCGTTCACGCAGACGTATTCCACTAGGTAGATACAGGTGGTCGGAGCCTGCCATCGCAGGATCTGGCACTCTCGGCGCCGCGGGCTCAGGGTGGCGACGTGCTTGGCAAAGTGCTTGCGGATGCGGTCGGCCTCTTGCTCATCGGTCATCTCGAGCACCTCCGGCAATTCTTCGGGCGCCGCGTGCGCTTGCGGGCGGCGGCAATCTCCTGCCAGACCATCGGGTCAGGGGACCAGTGTCGCGGGTACAGGTGGGAGCAGGTCTGGAGGTCGGGGTTCACGGCGCCACCTCCGGGCAGGCAACGTTTCCGCAGGACTGGCAGGCATCCCCGGAGTGCGGTTCACCCGCGTTCACGGCGCCTGGGGTCCTGTGGGTAGGCCAGGACTGACCGCTCGCGATGACGCAGGACAAGCACAGGTAGCGCCCCTGCGCGTGCACGCCCACGACGTGTCTCGGGTACGGCCTGCGGTCGTGCGCGCGCTCGTGGTCTGGGCAGAGATTGACTCCATCCACCCAACCGTGAGCCTCGGTGCGCAGGCCACGCTCCAGGCAGGGGTCGCAGAGGACGGTCTCGACCGTCTCCACGCGCGTCACGGCGCCACCTCCTGACTGTCGTCCAGCACGGCCCGGCCGAGGGCGTGGATGTCGAGGAGGACCTGGCACACACGATACCTGATGTCGCTACCGTCGTCGTGGGGGATGGCCTCGGGGTCGAACCCATTCGACCGCAGTAGTGGCACTGCCATGTCTGTGGGTTGCCGTCGTCGTCCTCGTCATGGCCCGTGATCTGGTCGGCGATGTGCAGACACAGGCGCTCGCGCATCCTGCCTCGCTCCACCACGAGACGCTTCCGTTCCTCACCTGCGATCAGGATTGCCAGGGCCTCTACGTACACCCGTCCGATCTCGAGGCGCGCCTCCTCGGAGTCACCTCGGGCGGGGTCCCACGAAATGACGACGTGGTGGACTCCTGGCTGTGGCGTGTTGGTCAGGTCAGCGAGGGTCTGGCGCAGGCCGGCGTTCTCGGCCTCCTTCTGGCCCAGGAGTTTGCCCAGGCCGGCGTTGACGATCTGGGCCTGGGTGAGGTCGGTGTACAGGCTGGTGCACTCCTCCTGCAGGCTCCCGATGGCCACCCTCTGCTGGGCAATCGTCGCGCGCGACAGCAGGTAGAGCGACCTCCACCGATTTCCTCCTGTGAGGGGCCTCTGGACGCCTGAAGGTCTCTCAGGTCCTGCGATTCCCTCCGACGCGTCCTGCATGGACACGTGGTCGGTTTCCGTCGATTCTGCGCGGCCCCGATGCCACGGGTAGTCCATCCCCATTGCCATGTTCCATTGCCCCTTTCAGGTCTACTGGGTCGGGAGAAGTCTGTCGCGCCCAGTCAGCCGTTGCTGCAGGTAGAGCGCGCGGATCTCGCCGCGGGCGTTCTGGGTGGCCTCGGCCTGTGCCAGCATCTCTCCGGCCCAGGCAAGAGCTGCCTCCCACAGTGGTTCACCGGACAGGTCCGGGTACGCCCCGCGGCAGGCGTCGCAGAAGGAGTCGAAGTAGGGGCCGAGGACGTCCACCAGGGGTCGGTGCCCCTCCTCCGCACGAAGGCGGCAATACCACTCGTGGGCTTCCTCGGCGGCAGTCATCGGGCCAGGTCCACGAAGGCAGGGTACTCCGCCTGCCAGAGAATCGGGATCACCCCTTCGGGACCCTCATTGTTCTTGGCCACGATGATGCGGCCGGGCCCGATCTTGCTCTCCGGGTCGTTGTAGGAGTCTCGGTGCACGAAGCACACCATCTGGGAGTCCTGTTTGATGGCGCTGCTCCCAAGCAGGTCGTCCAGGGTAGGCCGCCACTGGGGGTTCTGCTGCTCGTCGCCCTTGCGCAACTGGCAGAGGATGATCACGGGAACGTTGAGTTTCCGCTGCAGCACCGCCACATCATGCATCTGGACCTGGACGTTCTGCACCGCGTCGTGGTGCGACCTGGGCATCTTCTCGAGGCGGTCTATCACGACGGCGGACAGGCGCCGCCCTTCTCTGCGCTCCACGGTCCTGGCCACGGCGTGAACCTGGGAGCAACTCGGCTCGTGCGTCCCGAGGACCCAGATGGGCATCTCCGAGAGTCGGCCCACCCCTCCGCGAATTCGCTCCATATCAATGTCCGACGGGGTGTCGTGCCGGAACGTGTTGTTCTTGACCCGGGCCTCCATGGCCACGAATCGCTCGAAGAGAGTGTCCGTGTCGACCTCGGCGGTCGCGAACAGTACGGGTCCCTGGCGAGCGAACCCGATGGTCCACCACTGGGCCACCGTGGTCTTCCCCTCCTTCGTCCGGCCTGACAGGGACACCACGCCATTCGGCAGGCCACCGATGATGCCGTCGAAGGCGTAAGTGCCGGTCTTCAGGCAGTTTGCCTGGGTGGGCCCCTTCTCGAGCTTCGCCAGAAATCTGTCCGCCAGGTCGCGCATCTGGAGGGCCTCGTGGAAGCTCCGCTTGCGCTGCACGTCCTCCATGCCACCGAGGATCCTTCCTATCACGTCGTCGGTCTTCGTCTTCTGCTCGGCGGCAAGCTGGCAGCCCTCCTGGCAGATCTGGACGATGCGTCGTAGCGCGGCCTTCTCCGCCACCTTCTGCGCGTACCATCCAGCCGAGGATGTCTCAGGAACTGACCCGTAGAGTTCCCACAGGTACCCCGTCCCTCCAACCCGCTCCAGCGAGTCTTCCCGAGCCAGGACGTCTGCAACCGAGACCACGTCGGCCGGGGAATCCGAGTCATGAAGCCGCTTGATGGCGTGGACGATTGCCTGGTGAGCCCCTCGATAGAAGCTGTCCGGGGTTACGTGCTCGAGGACCTCTGGGATCCTGGAGTTGTCGCGGAGGCACGATCCCAGGAGCCTCATCTCAAAGGAGATCGTGGACTCGAGGAGTGGGTCCACCGAGACGGTGTCTCCCGTCACGTTCATGGCGTCACCTCATCGACCGAGCAGATCGGAGGAAGGCATTGCCCGGGAAACCGGAACGGAAGAATCACTTCCTTCGGAGGGACGTATGCCGGTTTTCCGTTCGGAGGCTTCTTCTTCGCCTCGACGGACTCGCGCATCCGGCGGAGGATCTCCCAGTCGTGAAAGAGGCCCTCGTCCTTCGCCTGGGCGATGATCGCCAGGCACTCCGAATCTGAAAGGACCTTTCGGCGAGCGGCGAGCTCGTCTCGGGACTTCTCAGTCCATCGAGCGCAACAAGCGTCCTCGAAGGCGGCGAGGACCGAGTCTTCCAGGATGCTTCGCCTCGTTCGGATCGAAGGAACTTCCGGAGGCTTCTGGGGGATCGGAGGGTTGTGGTGAGTTTCGAGCGGCTTCGAGGGAATGAAGGAGGGGGATGGGTCGCCCGTGCGACCTCCCTCCTCTCTCTTCTCTTCTCTCTTATCTCTAGGTGTAGATTCGGTGTTGCTCTCGGGAGGAGTTGGTGTGGATTCAGGGTGGATGTCGGGAGGAGTCGGTGTGGAGTTAGCGGGGTTCGGCGGGATTGGCTCGCGGCATTCTCGGCGAGACTTCACGCAGTCGGGCTGGTGCTTGTCCCAGTTCGTAATCTGGATGAAGCACCGTCCGTCTAGATCGTACCTCTCGATGAACCCGGCCCGCTCCCACTCGTCAAGCCATCCGGAGACCTCAACCACGTCTCCGTCGTCTCGCCCCTCGAACAGCGCGTTGCAGGCCCACTTCGGGCTTCCGTTGCACCGGCCCCACATGTTCACCACTTCGAGCATCATCCCGGCATACGAGTGCGCCAGTTTGCTGCACTTGCACAAGCCGGGAGACGTCAAGATGGAGGCGTAGAGCCTTCGGTAGATGGATTGCGGCTTCTTGTCTCGAGATGCCATGGTCCCTGCCTGTCAATCAAGATGGGTGCGGGGCGGTGGATGAGAGCCTGAATCCGGACGGCCTCCACCCCGCAAAACGTTCTCAGCCCTGGTGGACCTCGGGGAACAACCACTCCCCGGCTCGCGTCATCATCGTGGTCAGCCACCCGGGCCGTCCGTGCATCTGCTCGATCGTCGGAATGGCGGCGGGCCCCAGGGACTCGTACCGTGCCACGGCGGCTTCCGGGCTCAGGTACGGCTCTCGCAGCGAGGGGACGTGCTGCCACTCGGCTCCCCAGCGGTTTCCCTCCACGCCTCGCTCAGGGCGAACCTGACCTGGGCTATAGCGCGCCACGTCTGGGCGCTCACGTGCGTCGGCGTGCTCGTGATGAACCTGTACATTCCGCATTCCACGTCTCCTTGGAGAGTTTTCTTCAACCGTGATTCCCCGAGAGAGCGCCCACCGGGGCGCTGTGCGAGTGGGTGGATGAGAGACCGGGGCTCCCTGGGGGCAATGGGGGTCGGGAGCCCCGGCCTCGAGAGTCAGGCGGCGACCAGGTGAGTCGTCTCCTGAACGTTGGTAGGGGAGGGAGACGAGGTTGCCCCCGTCGCATCTCCAGCCGCGTCCAATGTGCTGTGCACCCTGCTGCGACCGGAAATCTTCTCGAAGTGGAACCCGTGGAAGACGGCGTCCAGCGGGTTGTGGTCGATGATCCACACCTGCCTGAACCTGTCTGCCAGGCCGTAGATGATGCCGAGCAGGCCTGACACGTGCTCGAGGTCGACGTGCGCCGTCGGCTCGTCCACGACGAAGACCTTGTGGCTGGCCGAGCACCGCTGCACCGAGTAGGCGCCAACGGCCTGGCGCACGATCTGACGTTGCCACGCCTGCTCTCCGCCGGAGTGGAAGGCGATGTCGCGCGTGCTGTTCTCGTCCGTGATGAGGATGTAGACGCCCTCGCGGCTGCCGCCACCCTTGAGGGTTTTCTGCGTGGCGAACTCGATGGTGCTCGAGTCCCCCATCCGGGCCAGGAGGTCGGCCACGATATCGTTGATCTGGGGGCAGGCGATGTCGATGAGGAGTTGCGGCACCCCGGCCGGGCTGAAGAACTCGGTCATGCACGTCCAGATGGCGTGCTCTGCACGGGAGGCCTCGGCCTGGGCCGCGAGAGTCACCGACCGTGCGGCACGCTCCTCCAGCGCGCGCAACTGCTCCCCCAGGCTCCCGATGGTGCGCTCGAGCTCCAGCACCCGTGCGTTGTGCGTGCGGATCTGGGCATCGATGCTGGCTGCCTGCTGGGCGCAGAGGGAAAGGGCCTCGTCCACCGATGCGACGCCGGCAAGCCGCGCGCGCTCGGAGTCGAGGGTGGCCTGGGCGGCCGCCAGGTCGGCCTCCAGTCGCGTGAGCTCACCCCTCCGCTGCTCGAGGTGCTCGCGCACGGCAGCGAGGCGCCCCAGCTCCTGCTCGGGGTTTCCAGCGACGCGGATGTCGGACTCGATGGTGGCGACAAGCCGGCCAGGAGCCACGGGCACCGCCATTGCGGCGTGGCGCTCGCGCAGGGTGGCCACCTGCTGGCGCAGGTCCACGGCGATGGTTTCCGCGGGGGGCGCTGCCAGCGAAGCCACGTCTGCCCGGAGCGCCTGCTCCCTGGCGCGAAGGTCCAGGGCGAGAGTCGCCGGGTCCGGGTCGACCACAGCACGCCACTCAGCCAGGAGGGCTTCCTTCTGCTGGCGCAGTTCAGGGGCGATAGTGGCGGGGTCCGGGTCGACAAGGCTGGCCAGGGCCTCCTCGCACTCCTTCACCTCTGCGCGTGCCTCGTGAGCGTAGTCGTCGAAGTCGATGGCCAGGGCCACCACCTCAAGTCGAGACACGAGCTGGGCCAGTTCCTCGGGGGCCTGGCGGGCGTCGTCAATGAACGGGCAGGCCAGGAGAGATGGCTTGCAGCCGGCCGTGTCGAGCAGGCGGGCCTTCGCTTCGAGCTGTCCCCTCCGCTGGGTGAGGCGCCGCTGCTCCATCTCAAGCGCGTGCTTCTCGGCGGACACCAACTCCCGCGCCCGCTGTGCCTGCGCGCTCACGGTGCCCCGGACCTCTCGGACGCCGTACCCGGCACGGTCCACTGCTGCGGAAATCTGCGCCTTCAGGGTCTCACCCTGGGTCTTGATCTCCGCCCTCCTGCTGGCCGCGGCCGCCGTCGCCTCCCGCACAGCGGCGGCAATCTGGCCTTCGAGCCCTCGGATCTCGGCGGCCTTCTCGTTGCGTTGCGCCTGCACGGCCGCCTGCGAGCCCTGCACCGCGGCCGCAATCTGGTTGTCGAGGTCGCGGACTTCTGCCGCCACCTGGTCACGGCGGGCCTGCTCGGCAGCCACCCGCTCCGCCTGGCGCTGGGCCTCAGCCCGCTCCTGGCGGAGTGCCTCGAGCCTGGCCACGCTCTCGCGCAGGTCGGGCTCAAGCTGGAGCTCGGTTTCGTCCTCGCGGATGCGACTCCGCGCGACCGCTACAGCGGACTGCGCCTTCGTCACAGCACCTTCAGCCGCCGTGACCTGCCGGGAGATCTCCTCGCGAGCGAGCTGGTCGGCGCGCAGGCGGGCCACTTCCTCCTGGACCTGGGCCTGCTCCTCCGTCGCAGATGCGATGTCGGCGCGCGCCCCAGCCTGGCCAGCACGGGCCTCCTCCAGCTTCTCTTGTACGGAGGCGACGGCATCCTCAGGGACGCTCGAGTCCTCGGCAGACCGGGACAGGCGATCGGCGGTGTCCAGCAACTCCTTCGTGTGGCCCTTCGACCACTCGTGGACGTCGCCGAACCGGTCCGCGCGCACCAGGCGACGCATGAACGCCATCCGCTCGGAAGGCTCGGCATCGATGAAGGACCCGATGTCCTTCTGCGCCTGGAACACCGTGGAGAGGAAGGTCTTCCGGGTGCCGAACAGTTCCTCCACCTTGGCGGCGAACTCTTCCTGGCGGCTCTTGCCCCCCGCTATCGCGACGTCCCGCCCGTCCACCACCTCGAAGATGATGCACTCCTGGCTCTTCGTCTTGTCGCTCACCAGGCGGGTCTCCCGCCGCACGCGGTACGTGTGCCCGCGGGACTCGAGCACCGTCTCCAGCAGGCCGTCCCCTTTGCGCAGCATCATGTCGTAGATCGTGCTGCCCTTGACGTCGTAGAAGGCCCACGAGCCCCACAGGCAGGCAATGACGGACTCGATGGTCGTGGTCTTGCCGCTCTTGTTCTGTCCCTGGAGCTTGATGAGGCCGTCCATCACCTCGGGCACCACCAGGTGGGTGTCCTCGTGGGTCGCGAAGTTCTTGATGCGGATCTCTCGGATGGCGTCAATGCACCCCCCGAGGCTGTCGTCGGCAGGCGGCAGGGGAGACTTCGCCAGGGCCTCTTGCAGGCGCGCGTTGAGGGCCTCGAGGCTCACCGGTCGGGACTGCTGCGCGTACCAGATGGCCAGCAGTTCCTCTGCCGTACTCTCCCTGGTGGCGCCAGCGGCCCGAACGGATGCCTGCTTGCGCTCGGTCACCTTGACGAAGTCCGCGCCATCAGGCAGCACGGTGCCGAACGGGAGGGCCTCGTCACGCACCTCGGCACGGTCCAGGCCCGGGCGGAACTCGCCGGAGTCAATGAGTTGCCGGAAGCCAGCCAGGTCGGATATGTAGTGGCGGCGGCAGTCGACCGCGATGAACCGTCGCTCCCCGGTCTCCGTGTCCAGGATCATCACGCCGGTGGGGTTGCCCACCTCCCCGAGGTTCTGCTGCACCAACGCCCCGCCGTAGACAGGGATGCCGCCGACGTCCTGACGCATGTGCACGTGGCCTGCCGCGATAGCGTCGGCCTCGGACTCCAGCAGGTCGTGGACCGAGAAGTGGAAGATCTCGCCCTTCGGAATCTCCCTGTACCGGGTGGCCTGGGAGCCGTCGATCTCCGCGTGAATGGCCAGCGTCTTGTGGGCCCGCACGCCCTGCCACTCCGCTGCGCAGCCGTGCAGGATGGCGAGTCGGACCTTGTCCGCGGCCATGTCGAACTGGGCCGACCCCATCTCCCGGAACTCCGGGAGGGCCTTCAGGTGGGAGCGCCAGGCCCAGGGGTAGACGAAGACCAGGGCCTGCTCCCCGCCCTGCTTGAGGCGCACCATCGCAGGGCGCTCGTACACCTCGATGCCGGGGAAACCCGCCAGGGCGCTCAAGGCAGACTTGTGGCCTACGCCGGCCAGGTCGTGGTTCCCCGGGAGCATGATGGTGCGGATGCCGGTCCGCAGGATGGGGGCGGTGATGGCACTGATGACGTCACCGGCGGTGTGGTCGCGGCCGAGGCAGAGTTGGGCGTTCTCCACCAGGTCGCCGCACATCACGACCGCCGACACGCCCTCCTGCTCGCCGATTTGGTACACGTCGTTCCAGGCCGACGTGATGATGGGGAACATCTCCCCGGAGCGGAAGTGGGGGTCGAACACGTACAGGGTCTTCATCGCACACCTCCGCTGGCCAGCGCAACCCCACGAAGGGCGTCGCGCATGGCGTGCATCTCGGCCTGGACATCGCCATCGGTCGTGGCCACGCGGCACGAACCGATGTAGCGCTCCCCGTTCCCTTCAGCACCGCGCTTCTCGAGCACGATCCTCCACCAGTCCCCGTCGCGGACGGACGACAGCACGTACAGATCCTGCAGCATCAGCGTGCACCCCCCATCCCCAGGGCCTGGCCGCGGGCCGTGTAGGCAGCCTTCAGCCGGTCCCATTGCTTCTTGGTGTACTTGTCCGCCTTGTGGTGGGCGGACATGGCGGTGCCCAACTTCTTGAGTTCGTCGGCGTCCGCGTTGGCGATCGCGTAGAGCATGTCTTGGAGGGGGTCGAGCTCGCCAGTGGCGGGGTCACCGAAGAGGGGCAGGTCTTCCTGCTCCCCCTCCCAGTCCTCGTGCTCGTCGGGCCCCTGGAGAGGAGGAGCGGAGGTCTGGACCACGGTGTGCTCCGCGTCTACGATGTGGGCCTGAGGCGGAGGCAGGGCAGGCTGTTGCCCGCCGTACAGGCTGTACTGGGCCTGGAGGGCGTGGCTCATCGCCATCCTGCGGATCTCCGGGTCTGAGTAGTCGGGCGCGAAGTCGTAGGCGATCACCACGAAGGGTTTGGAGAGTTCCTTCCGGGTGTACTTGGACTTCAGCTTGAGCCCCGCCCTAACGGCCCGCAGCCTGGCCTTCGTCTCCGCCATGGAGAGCATGTTGCCGCGCGCAGCCAGAAGCTCTTTCTCTACCCACTCGTCGGCTTCGCGCTGGGTCATCTTGGGCGGCTGGCCCTCCCAGGATCTCGTCTTGTTGGCAACCATCTTGCGGAGTTCAGCCTCAACAGGCCCGCCAGGTCGGGTGTCCACCGCCTTGGTGCCAAAGACAGGTTGCCGGCTGCCGTCCGGCAGCGTCCGGTGGCCCCATACCTGCCACTCCACGTAGTTCGGCTCCTTGCGGTCGTCGATTCGCTGGGAGGAGTCCCAGATGATGCCTTCCGCATCAGCCAGTGAGTTGATGGCGTTCTTCCCCAGGGCAACCTCGGAGTTCTCGGGATACTGCTTGTCCTTGGCGCAGAATGCGCTTTCGTAGACGTACCCCGCCGCCGGGTTGGGGTCAATCTTGACGACGCTCAAGCGAGGCTTCACGAAGGGGCTGATCGCACAGACTTCCTGGGTGCTCGACAGCACGGTGAAGCGATCCGGCGGGAACTGCTGAGCCAGGTTGATGGCCTGGGGGGGCTCGTACTTCGCGAGGGTCATGCCGGCACCCCCTCTGCCTCTTCCGCGGCCAGCTCGGCCAGGGCGCGCTTGCTGAAGGCCGGCCAGACATCGGCGATGGCCTGCTGCACGGTGTCGTAGTACTCGTGCTGATATGGGGCGACGCGCCGGCGGTAAAACAGCGTCCCGCTGCGCTCTACCCACGCGCGAAGTTCCACCAGGGGGGACCCGTCCAGGTCGCCTCCCTCGATGAAGATGGCGAAGGTGTAGGGCCGCTCCCGCGACTCCTCAAGCCGAAACAGGATGCCCGGCGCGGTGGAGAGCGTGACCTCCATCGTGTCGTCCGTGTAGCGTCGCCGTAGCGTCGCCGTGCCGTCGAACCCCTCGATTGGGACCGTCACCGGGTCCCCGTGCGTGATGTTCCTCATTGCCCATTGCCCCTTTGTGTCGTGTCTCAGGCCGTGCGCTTGGCCTGGAGTCGCCTGCGCTTGGCCTCTTCGAGCCTGCGGTTCTGCCGCACGATCGTGGTGTAGACCACCGCGACCAGGTGCAGGGCCTCCCTCATACGCAGGTACGCGTCCCTCAACGCCGCCTGCCCGTCCATCCTCGTCTCCACCGTGCTGTCCAGTGCTGGCATTTCTCGTCTCCGACCCCGCTCCAGCATCAAGACACCCCCTTTCGTGGCTCTGTGAATTGGTCCAAGCGGACCAAACTCGTGTAGACTTGGGGTATGAAGACTCGTGCCCCACCATCACCGTAGCCCGCACGCCCTGTCCGCCAACTCGGCGGAGAACGTCAGGACCTTGCGTGGCCTGCCTGGCCGCACAACCGGCGGCGCGGTCGGCTTCGTGGCGCTGTCCAGGTACTTCTGGATGGCGCGCCCCGTGAAGCGGAGTGTCGGTCGCCGTCGCCCACCCAGCAGGGAGGCCTCCATCTTGCCCTCGCGCACCCACAGTTTCAGCGTCTTCGGGTGCACCTGAAGGATGGCGGCAGCCTCGTCAGCGGAGTAGACCGCATCCAGGTGGAGGATTGTCACGGGTGCATCCTCACCGTGGCTGCGGACCGCTTGGCGTCCTCGGCGTCTCTTGCAGCAATCAAAGAATCCGGTGCAGAACCATCCCGGACGGCGAGGTATGCCGAACTCATCAGGCTCGGCCTCGCCCGGTTGGCAGAGCATGCCGCACCGGTCGCAGATCACCGGGACTTTGTTGCGCTCGCGAGACTGCTTCACGCGACTTCACCGGCGGCGGCCACTCGGGACGGGCACCCACTGCGGGACCCGTCGCACTCCTCCGGGCGTCTCCCACAGGCGCAGAAGAGGTAGGCTGGGGAGCGGGCTCAGGGCGGAGGAGGTCCTCCCGCGAGTAGAGGTCGTCCATCGTGGCGCCGTACAACTCGGCATAGGCGCACAATGTACTTGCCGACAAACCCCTGCGGCCCGTTTCGTGCTGTGAGACGGTTTCTTGCTTGAGCCCCAGTCTTTCCGCTACCTCGGTCTGGGTCATCCGCCGCAACTCGCGGCGCTCCCGAAGCTTATTCATTAGTGCACCTCGCACTAAGAGTATAGCAAACCGCACTAGACGGAGTCAAGGCCTATGGCGCGATGTGGGAGAAGGAATAGTGCGGAGCGCACTATGGACTTCAACGACAAGATCCTTGGCCAGAACATCAAGAAGGCCCGCGAAGCGAAGGGGTGGACCCAAGAGCGATTGGCGGGAGAGATAGGCTACAGCCAGGAGGCTGTGGCCGGATGGGAGGGAGGGCGCCGTGCAATCAAGCCCGAGCCGCTATACCTGATTGCCCACGCGCTAAGCGTCTCTGTTGGCACGCTATTTGGACAGGACGACTCGAAGTTCATCTCTTGGGATCCCAAGTCGGGGAGGCTGGAGCGTTGTGTCGAGTGCTTCGCTCTTGATCACAAGATGGGGGCCGCGCATTGCTCAAGGTGTGGCGAACAACTAGCCTTCTCCGGATGTCGTGGCTTTATTGAGCAGAGGGACGAATATGGTAACTTTGAGCGACGGGAGGCCTGTTGCGAGATCATACCCCCCGGCCAGACCC
>SESB01000060.1_pt1 | contig 73741 bp, 68 predicted proteins | sample 3171441 | NCBI WGS metagenome assembly SESB01 (sample SAMN06051867, study PRJNA518727) | freshwater metagenome | biome: subpolar coniferous forest; feature: holomictic lake; material: water; isolation source: holomictic Lake 227, 6 m depth | place: Canada: near Kenora, Ontario | collected...
TTCATTGCCTTGAAATGCTTCTTTCATTGCATCAAATAATTCTTCTTGCTCAAGGTCAGAGTAATCTAAGTCATACCCAGCTTCCCTACAAAGCTGAGTAATAAAAGCTCGCTGAGCACGACCATTACCCTCTCTAAATGGATGAAGCACATTAATTTCAGAAAGATAGTGCGCAGCTCTTAGGGAAAAGTCATCAATACTTAATCCTTTAAGCCTATTTTCATTTTTTAGACTTACAAACAGTGTCTGAGCTGAAGATTCGATATATTGAGCATGCGCAAATCGACTCTCACCTCGGCTAATATCCACCGTACGAATTTCACCAGCCCAGTCATATACATCCTGGAAAATATGGAAATGGAATTGCTTAAGGTGATCTAGATCGAAGTTACCTTTGATTGGACTTTCTTGTAACTGAACTAAACGAAGCGCTGTTATCTCAGCTTCATATTGATCTAGTTGATCTTGATCTGTTAAACCTAACTTATTACGAAGAACGGCACTGCCAGGATAGCAATAGGTATCCTCTACGCTATACCGAGACATATCTTTGTTTAGTACTCTGAATGATCTCAGAAATGGTTTTTTTGCCCTGGCTATAAGCATCAAGCTCTTTTTCAAGCGCAGTGCTTACACGCATGCCTTCAATTCGCACTGAGGCAACTGCATTGCCTGCAAAAACTTTCTTCGAATTAATTTTGATTGATTTTTTCATAACAGTCTGTATTTTAACACTTATTGTGTATATTTAATAACAAGTCAGTCGAATTATCATACACCAGCCTAGAAACTGAGCACCAAAAAAATTTTTACGCTTTTATAAGGCTGCTGGCTTCTTTTGTTCATTAATTATGCGCTTTTGACCAAACCTTAAATAGAGCATCGGCAACAAAATCAAAGTGAGTAGCGTTGAGCTCACCAATCCTCCAATGACCACGATCGCTAAAGGACGTTGAATTTCAGAGCCCGGGCCACTTGCAAATAAAAGCGGAACTAAGCCAAATGCCGCGATGCTGGCGGTCATCAGCACAGGGCGCAAACGACGTTTTGCGCCTTCGATGACGACCTGCCCAATGGCCATGCCTTCATTGGCAAGTTGATTAAAGTAACTCACCATCACCACACCGTTGAGCACAGCAATGCCCAGCAATGCAATAAAACCAACCGAGGCGGGCACCGATAAATACTCCCCAGAAATCCAAAGTGCAAACACACCCCCTATCATTGCAAATGGAATGTTGGAGAGAATAAGCACTGCTTGGCGAATAGAGTCAAACGTGGTGAACAGTAGTAAAAAAATTAAGCCTAAGGCAATGGGCACCACGATCGCTAATCTCTGCGCTGCTCGTTGTTGATTTTCAAACTGACCGCCCCACAAAAGGTGGTAGCCTTCGCCTAATTTAACTTCGGCATTCACACGCCTTTTGGTTTCCTCTACAAAGCTGACCAAGTCGCGATTACGGACATTGACCGTCACCACCACCATGCGCGTACCCCCTTCGTGGTCAATTTTGACTGGGCCATCGGTGCGCACCAGTTTCGCAATGGTTGAGAGCGGCACGCTGACCCCTGATGGTAGGGTGAGGCGAATATTCGCGAACTCATTGGGTGAGAAACGTATCGACGCTTCCCCTCTTAATAACAAGGGGGTGCGACGCTGGCCTTCTTGCACAATGCCCAATACTTTGCCTTCAACCTGCGCACGTAAAATATCTTCGATTTGCGTGATGTCAAACCCCAAGCGGCCTGCCGCCATGCGGTCTATTTCAACGCGTAGATATTGAACCCCACTATTTTGAGGGGTGTAGGCATCTTGGCTGCCTGGGATAGATTCAACGATTTTTTTAATGTGCTGCGCATGCTGTTCCAGTACGTTTAAATCCGTGCCAAAAATCTTAATCGCCAAATCCCCACGCACGCCTAAAATCATCTCACTGACGCGCATATCAATCGGTTGCGTGAAGCTATAAGCCATGCCGGGTAGATCTTGCATCACTTCACGCAAGTGATCGATCAACACATTTTTATCTGGCGAACGCCATGTGTCCCGAGGATTCAAAATTAAAAATTGGTCGGTTTGATTTAAGCCCATCGGATCTAAACCAAGCTCATCTGAACCCACTCTGGAAACCACCTGTTTCACTTCTGGCACCCGACTCAAGATGGCTTGCTGAAGTTTGCCATCGATGATCAAACTTTGATTGAGGTTGATCGAAGGCAGCTTTTCGGTGCCAATAATGATGTCACCCTCATCCATGGTGGGCATAAATATCTTGCCAATTTGGGTGTAAACGATACCCGTGGCCAAAAGTCCAATCATCGCGCTTAAAAATACTATGCGACTGTTTTTAAGGGCCCAAGCCAGTGCTGGCTCGTAAACTTCAAGTGCCTTGCGAACAAGCCAAGGCTCCTCATGATGCATCTTGCCTAGCAATAAAGAAGCCAATACCGGAATGGCCGTGAGCGACAAGACGAGCGAGCCTGCTAGCGCAAATATAATGGTCAGCGCCACCGGGCTAAATAGCTTCCCCTCTAAGCCTTGCAATGTCAGCAATGGCAAGAATACTGTGATGATAATGAGGATGCCCGCCGTGACAGGCACACCGACTTCTTGCACGGCAAACGTAATCAACTCAAGCCGCGTTTGCTTTTCAACCATCGGAATTTCTTTATCTCGGATTAAGGTTGACTCTTCAGCTTGATGGTCGTGCTCTGCCAAATGGGCCGCGATGTTTTCAACCACCACCACAGCGGCGTCCACCAACATACCAATGGCGATCGACAGCCCCCCTAAGCTCATTAAATTCGCGGATAAATCGAAGCTACGCATCAGGATAAACGTCACCAAAGCGGCGAGCGGAAGGGCTAATGCCACGGTCAATGCAGCACGCAAATTCCCTAAGAATAGAATGAGGAGCACCACCACAAGCACAATGGCTTCAAGCAACGCTTTTGAAACGCCATGAATGGCTCGATCCACCAAACTCCCGCGGTCGTAAAACACTTGTGTAGTGACCCCCTTAGGCAGCGTTGGCTGAATCTCAGCTAAACGCTCACGCACTCCTTCAACCACTTGCCTTGCATTCGCGCCCCGCAGCCCGAGAACGAGTCCTTCAACCGCTTCACCCTTACCGTTGTGGCTCACCGCGCCGTATCGCGTGAGCGCGCCGATATTCACACTCGCGATATCGCTGATGCGAATAGGGTTGCCAGCAAAAGCTTTGATGACGGTATTGCGAACATCATCAAGCGAATTAAAACGGCCTTCCGCGCGAACGATGAGCGACTCTTCACCTTCATTCAATCGGCCAGCACCATCGTTACGATTATTGCGATCTAAGGCTTGTTGTAAGTCATCTAAAGTAATGCCACGTGCTGACATACGAGCAAGATCTGGAGTGATTTCAAAGCTACGCACCAACCCGCCGAGTGCGTTCACATCTGCGACGCCGGGCACGCTTCTGAGTTGCGGACGAATCACCCAATCGAGCAAACTGCGGCGTTCTTCTAACGATAAATTGCCACCTTCGATGGTGAACATAAACATCTCGCCAAGTGGGGTGGTCATCGGCGCAATACCGCCAGTAATATCTTTGGGCAGATTGCCCCACACATTGTTCAGGCGTTCCGAGACTTGCTGACGTGCCCAATAAATATCCGTGCCGTCAAGAAAGTCGATGGTGATATCTGTGAGCCCGTATTTGGCAACTGCACGTAACATGGTTTGCTTAGGCAAGCCCAGCATTTCAACTTCCACGGGCGCAGTAATCCGCGCTTCCATTTCCTCTGGGGTCAGCCCTGGAGATTTGATGATGATCTTGACCTGCGTGCTAGACACGTCAGGGAAGGCATCAATGGGTAGATTCTGAACTGCATACAGTCCGCCGCCGATTAAGCCTGCAACAGCGAGCAGAATGAGTAATCGGCCTCGCATGGCGGCCTGAATAATGGCGTTTAACATTATTCGTTCGCCCCGATTCCCTGCATTTTAGCTTTGAGCGCTGCCGTGCCGGAGGTAACCACGCGCTCAGTCCCTACAAAATCCCCGCTAATAAATGTTTGTAGGCCGGTGTTATTCAGCACGTTGATTGGGCGTGGTTCGAAACCGTCTTTCGTTTGGATAAAAATTAAGGTTTGATTGGCATTTTTGCCGTCATTGATTTGCACAATCGCACTTTTGGCAACGCTGAAACTGGTAGATTTATTGTTGAGCGGTTGCGCGATTTGGGCTTCCACTAATTGCCCTGGCGCTAATGAAGCCGTGCCATTATTAATGGCCACCCGTACCAGCGCGGTTTGGTCTAATTTATTGACGTTAGGTACAATCGCAATGACTTTGCCATAGGCTTCCGAATTAAGAATACTGACCTTCATGCCCAATTGAATCGTGCTGAGCGCTTGGGTTGGCGCATGAATCTCTAGCCAAAGCGGTGAAAGTTTTGCAATGCGATAAATGGGCATCGCACTATCCACACGCTGACCTGCGGTGACGAGTTGTTCCAGCACCATGCCATCAATCGGCGCACTTAGCGTGATGCCATTCGTATAGCTTCCGCTCGTTTCTAAATTTTTAATCGCTTGCGGACTCATGCCTGAAAGTTTGAGTGCCTGACGACGTTCTGCAAGCAAAGCATTCACTTCCGCATGATTGCTCTGTGATGTGAGGTATCTGCGCTCGGCGATGATGCCATCTTTATAAAGCTCAGCATCGCGGTTAAGCGAGTTTTGAGAAAGGCGCTGTTGGGACAAGGCTTGTAGATGATCACGTTGCAGTGCAACCAGATCAGGACTGCTTAAGTGGGCAAGTGCTTGGCCTTGTTTAACGCGTTGACCTGTGGCGACAAGCATTTGGTCAATCAAGCCAGATTGTGGCGCGCTGATAATGCGCGCTTGGTCGAGAGGGACGACAATTTCGCCTGGCAAGTGTTGACTGTTGGCATTGGCGCTGGCTTGAATCGGTGCGGTTTCAATGCCTAATGTTTTGATTTGCGCAGGAGTGATGCGAACCAGTTCAGCGGCGTGAACAATACTGAAACTTGCACACACAAAGCTGAGTAAAAAGTAAAAATAGTTTGATGGGTTTAGCATATGCATTCCTGAATGTTGAGATTGGCTCATGGCATTTCTCCCGCCGCTTGGTTGTAATGAGCGGTATCCCATTGCAATTGAATTTGACGTTGTGTCATCGCGCGCTCTGCCTCATAGGCTGATGCCTGAACCCGAAGAAGATTCACCAAGTCTGTCTCGCCTAAGGCAAAAGCCTTTTTGGCCAGGCGTAAACTTTCTTGCGCGTTAGCATGCTGTTTGGTGGTAATGGCAAGTTCTGCCGTGGTCACTTCTAAATTGTGCTCTGCCTCATGAAAAGCGGCCTCCAAGGCATAGCGTAAGTGCTGCGCCTCCACTTGGTTTTTGGCATAATTCATTTCTGCGTTGGCAAGCAAGGGCGCGCTGTGCGTTTCGGTATCAAATGGAATGCGCACTTTCAACCCCAAAGTCTCATTGGCCTGGTTATCAAACGGCCCACGTTGGCTTCGCGCGTTCAGCGAAACCGTTGGATTTTCACGACGCTCGACTTTGACTAAATTTCGTTCGTCATCTGCCACCAATAGTTTTTTAGAGGCATCACGTAGCGCGGGGTGATTATCGTCTAGCGTAGTTTTGACCTGTTGCTCTGAATATGCTTCGGGGATGCTGTGTAGCCCTGTCAACAATATATATCTAAATTGGGCATGCTTTACTTCCGCTTCCGCGCGAAGCAAAAATGTCTCTGCTTGATAGGCCTCATTTTGTGCAAGCATGATGTCTGTTTTTGGTAGGTCTCCCGCTTTAACGCGCTTTTCAACGTCGTTAAGCAAGGCCAATGAGGTTTGATGGCGGCTTTTAGCGAGTGTCGCTTGGTGCGTCATCATGGCAATATCCCACAACGCATCACGCACCATCCCCGCTACTTGTAGATTAAGTGCCGCGTGCGCATCCACTAAGCCCAAGGCTGCATCACGGGCAATGGCTACACGTGCAGCTCTTTGGCCAGGCAGCCAAACGGGTAATTCAAGCTCCGCTTCCCATTCGCGCTCACCACGATTACTGGTAATCACATCGTTACGGTTGAGTAAGCCAATCGCTGGTGCCGCGGGCAAAACGCCATTGGCGCGTTTATTTTTTGCGTCAATTTCGATCTGTTTAGCGGCTAATAATGTGCTATCTGGATAACGGGCAATGGTTTTTTCTACCAAGTCGTGCAGGCTGAGTTGAGCGCTGACTTGCAAATCGTGCTCGTGTTCACCTTGCTCAGCCAGGGCTGCCGCATTGAAGAGCAAGCCAAAGACCATCCATAACAAAAAACATGAATGCATCAATTTAAACTTCGGAAACATCAAAATCACTCCAATTAATACAAGCGCTAAAGCCATTCATTTTAAAGCATAGCAAATGAATATCTTAGGAATAGTTAAAGCTGACTTAATAGTTCCCAATAAAATCAGAGTCTTGATGGCTCCAAAGATTTGCATATAAGCCGCCTGCATTAAGCAACACACTATGGGAGCCTTCTTGGATAATTTCACCGTTATCCAAAACAACTAATCTGTCCATGGCAGCAATGGTAGATAAGCGATGTGCGATTGCAATCACTGTTTTACCTTTCATTAACTGATACAAGCTGGCCTGAATAACACTTTCCACTTCAGAATCGAGCGCACTTGTCGCCTCATCTAGCAATAGAACTGGTGCATCCTTTAACATGACGCGGGCAATCGCAATACGCTGGCGTTGCCCACCTGAAAGTTTTATTCCCCTCTCTCCAACATGGGCATTATAGCCTGTTCTGCCCTTTGCATCCCTTAATTTCATAATAAAATCATGTGCCTCAGCAAGCTTAGCCGCTGCAATCATTTCTTCTTCTGTTGCATTTGGTCGACCGTATAAAATATTCTCTCGCACACTGCGGTGCAGTAAGGAAGTATCTTGGGTGACCATTCCAATCTGTTCACGCAAAGAGTTTTGTGTGACGCTGTTGATGTTTTGCTGATCGATTAAAATGGCCCCTTTTTCAACCTCATAAAAGCGCAAAAGCAAATTAACGATTGTGGACTTGCCCGCACCTGAACGTCCAACCAAACCAACTTTCTCACCCGGCTTAATGGTTAAATTAAGACCCTTTAATAAAATTGTTTTGCTAGCCGTTTGCTGTTCTTGGTTATAGCCAAAATCAACATCCTCAAATTTTACTTCGCCCTTTTTAACATTGAGTGGTTTTGCATCAGGTTTATCAACAATCTGGTTCTGCGTCGTTAGTGTGTTGATGCCATCTTGGACCGTTCCAACTTGCTCATAAAGTGAGGTCATTTCCCACATCACCCAGTGCGATACACCATTTAAACGTAACGCCATTGCAATGGCTGCCGCTAAACCGCCGACACTTAGATCCTCATGACTCCACATCCATAAGGCCATCAATCCGGTAGCAATAATTAACAGCATGTTTAAAACATGATTGACGATTTCGACCTGACTGACCAAACGCATTTGGCCGTGAACAGTTCCTAAAAATTCATGCATCGCAGAACGCGCATAGGAAGCCTCTCGTCCTGCGTGAGAAAATAATTTCACAGTACTAATATTAGTATAAGCATCTGTGATACGACCTGTCATTAAACTCCTCGCGTCCGCTTGGTTTTTAGAAAGCTGACTTAAACGCGGAACGAAATAACTCAGAGAAATGATATAGCTCATCAGCCATACCAAGAAAGGCAGCATGATGTATGGATTAAAAAACCCAACAATTGCGACCATGCTGCCAAAATATACAATGACGTAAACCATGATGTCGCCGGCAATAAACCATAGATCACGAACCGCTAACGCAGTTTGCATGACCTTAGCCGCAACTCGGCCTGCAAACTCATCTTGATAGAAACTCATGCTTTGATTGAGCATGAGTCGATGAAAATTCCAGCGCAGTCGCATTGGAAAATTGCCCGCAAGTGTCTGATGTTTAAATAGTGTTTGCAAAGCCACCAATACGCCACTTAGCAATAAGCCTAGCGACAACCAAAGTAAATGTTCTCCTTCGCGAGACCAAATTTCGGTGTGTGGAATATCACTCAGCCAATCGACGACCTTACCCATCATTGCGAATAGCATCGCTTCAAAAGCAGCGATGAGGGCGGTGAATAATGTCATCCCCGCCAAGTAAGGACGAAACCCTTTAGTGCAACCCCAGGCGAATTTCCAAAAATGATGATGCGGTATTGAGTCTACGGCTTCTGAAAACGGCTGAGTAAGTTGTTCAAACTTTTTAAACATAAAATTTTTGATCATTCTTTTTTAAATGATTGATGAAATTATTGATATTTCACTCTCCATACGCGATTGCCTACATCATCAGCAATCAGTAGATTTCCATGAATATCTAATGCCAATCCCACAGGTCTTCCATAGGCCTCATCATGGACCACAAAGTCCGTCACGATATCGATAGGCATGCCATACGGTTCGTTATTCTTGAACGGAACAAAAATGACTTTGTATCCGCTTCTTTTACTTCTATTCCATGAGCCGTGCTCACTGATGAATGCCCCCTCGTTATAGGGGCCTTGTGACTTTGTTGGCGCAAAAACTAAGCCTAATGCTGCAACATGGGCACCCAGTGCATAGTCAGGTGAGCGTGGAAGTGAGTTTTTTGGCATCGGTTCCTTGACTCTTAAATCTTGATGATTGCCGTAATAAACGTAAGGCCAACCAAAAAAATCACCCTCATGAACAGAGCTTAAATAATCTGGGACTAAATCGTCACCTAATTCATCGCGCTCATTAACCACTGTCCAGAGGGTATGCGTATTCGCTTGCCATGCAAGACCGTTGGGATTCCTCAGTCCTGATGCATAAATTTTCTTCTTATTTGTTTTAAGATCAACCTCCCAAATCGCGGCCCGATCTATTTCTTGATCTAATCCATTTTCTCCAATATTACTATTCGATCCAACTGTCACATAAAGTTTTGACCCATCATGAGAGGCGATAATATTTTTAGTCCAATGATGGTTAATGTCGCCTTCAGGCAAATCGATGATTTTTTCGGGAGGATATTTTTTAGTGTCAATCTTGGTCTCTCCTGATTGGTAATGAAATCTTATGATTGCGTTTGTGTTAGCCACGTATAAGTCACTACCAATTAATGCCATACCAAAAGGAGAGTGAAGGTCGCTCAGAAAGTCTGTTGCCAATTCCGCAACTCCATCACCATTATGATCTCGCAGCAAAGTAATTCTATCTGGACTCTCTTCACCAGCCCCTGCTCGCTTCATAAAGTGTTTAGCGATGACTTCCTTTAACCCTTTACTTTTAGATGATTGTTTATTGCTTTGCGCCACCAGTACATCGCCATTGGGTAATACATACAGCCATCGAGGATGAACGAGTTCTTTTGAATAAACATTAATTATAAAATTGTTGTTAACGTTCGGCATCACGCCATCAGGCCATTTAGAAGCCTTCGCTATATTGATGGTTGGGATCATCGAAGCGCTTGGCGCGGGCAATATTGGATTTGTGCCTAAGCTCAATATTTGATCAGCAGTGCTGGATGTGGTTTGACAAGCAACCAATGCACTAGATAAGAGGAGGAGGATAATTTTTTGCATCATAGGTTTTTCTTAAATCTTATGTAGACGATTCTCAATCTGCGAGCTTTAGAATCTCAATATGATTTCCACTAGGGTCTTCAACATACACGGAACTTGTTCCATCACGATGCGGCACTGGAGTTCCAAAAGGTTTGATGTCCTCACGTGTCACAGCAAAGTGAGATGGATGCTGATCAGGATGCACCAATGCTAGTGATAGATTCTCAAATTTAAGCAACGCCCAGCTATTGTCTTGGTAGGCTATCTGACAGGCAAAGTTTTTTGTGTACCATAATATCGTCTCCTCTAGATCTTTTACCTGGAGAGCAATATGGTGAATATGATCGAGCGCGTTTGACATAGGCCTACTCATTATTTGAAATATCGTTGATTTGGATTTATTAAACTCATGAAGTTAGCATAGCCTCTATTTCAAAGAAATATGAAGTATTTTTCTGAGCGCAGGCGAATTCACTAGTAGTTATTTTCTAGACTTTAGATTATCTCTTTTAGTTTCAATTCATACATACTCCAGCGAAATAATATATCTTGAATTAAACTAAGAAATATCCTGACTCCATCCTATGTATACAAAAACTTCACTCATCTGTTTAGGCCTAATATGCTCACTTTCTGCTAAAGCGAGTGACCTTCCATCATCGATTAAAACAGGGATGCCCTATAGCGAGGCAAAGTCCTCATTAATTGCAGTTGGATGGAAGCCTGTTGTAAATTCCAAAATCACAAACAGCAGCCTTTACGCGCAAGAAATATTCGAAAAAGGTTCAACCGAGGTGGTTGATTGCATCTCAATGGAGATCGATGCCTGCTCGTTTCGTTATATCAAAAACAAAAGAATCCTCGAAATTAGAACCATCACCCGAGACCTCAAAGTCGACAAAATTAATCTGATTAATAAAAAATGACTTTAAAAGTAGATCTCGCCGATAGTGTCACTAGTTTAGATAGGCAAAGCTGGGATGCCTTAGTTGGGGGGATGCCATTATTAAGCCATGCTTTTTTAAGTGCGCTTGAGGAATCAAAATCCATTGGCAACGGCACAGGATGGCAGTCCTGCCCAATGCTAGTGTTTGACGATGAGGCATTAGTTGGCGGGCTCCCTTTGTATGTTAAGAGCCACTCCTACGGTGAGTATGTTTTTGACTGGGCATGGGCTGAGGCCTACGAAAAAAACGGCTTAAATTACTACCCAAAGCTTATTGCAGCCATCCCCTTTAGTCCCGTCACCAGTCAACGGCTCCTGGTAGCATCGGTTCCTAATGCCTCCGAAATCCAATCGCTCATGGTTGAAACATTAGAAGAAATAACACACAGCAACCAATTTTCAGGGGCGCATGTACTGTTCCCGAATGAAGATTCAGCCAAAGTACTTTCTGAAGCAAATTGGCTTCAACGTCATGGGGTGCAGTTTCAGTGGAAGAACGAAAGCTTTGAGAATTTTGAGGGATTCTTAAGTCAATTAACGCAAGAGAAGCGAAAGAAGATTCGGCAAGAGCGGAAAAAGGTCGTGAATTCAGGCGTGGTTTGTCATCGCGTTAAAGGACCAGATATTAGTGAAGCACAATGGGAATTTTTTTATCAATGTTATTGCAACACCTATCGAGAGCATCGTTCAACACCCTACTTAACCCGAGAGTTTTTTAAGATCATTGCAAAGACGATGACACAGCATATTTTGTTGGTGATGGCATACAAAGACGGCGCCCCCATTGCAAGCGCGCTTAATTTTTATGATCAAAATACCCTGTATGGTCGCTATTGGGGCTGCTTAGAATATGTCCCAAACCTTCACTTTGAGCTATGTTATTACCAAGCGCAGGAATTTTGTATCGCTGAAAATATTCAATATTTTGAAGGGGGGGCGCAAGGCGAACATAAATTAGCGAGGGGGTTTAAGCCAAAAGCCACCTGCTCTTTTCATCAAATCGCACATCCGCAGTTTGCTAATGCCATCGAGGATTTTGTCATGAGAGAAGCTCATGGGATCGCCAAATATACGAATGAACTTGAAGATCGAGCACCCTTTAAATTAAGCACGTCCGAATAGCAGCTTAAAAAAAGCCCACATTTCTGTAGGCTTAATTTATTAGTGGTCATGGGGGCGAAATCGAACTTACCACACGCGGATTTTCAAGCTAACGATTGACGTGCCCGAACAATGGCTTGCTTCACCTGAGCTGGCGCAGTCCCACCGATATGATTCCGGCTAGCTAGCGAACCCTCAAGCGTTAATACCTGATATACATCCTCTGAAATTTGAGCGCTGAATTTTTGCAATTCAGCCAGTGGCAAATCAGATAAATCACACCCTTTATCGACCGCATGACGAACAGCTAATGCGACGACTTCATGGGCATCACGGAATGGTGTACCTTTTTTAACCAGGTAATCGGCTAAATCCGTTGCAGTTGCAAAACCTTCGGTGGCTGCATTACGCATCGCTTCTTTATTCACCTTAATCCCACGCAACATGTCCGCATAGATCTCTAAAGTGACTAATAAAGTATCCGCGGTATCAAACAAGGGCTCTTTATCTTCTTGGTTATCTTTGTTGTAGGCCAGTGGCTGACTTTTCATCAAGGTCAGCAAAGCCATCAAGTGGCCTGTCACCCGACCGGTTTTACCACGCACTAATTCTGGCACGTCTGGGTTTTTCTTCTGCGGCATGATCGATGAGCCTGTACAGAAACGATCTGCAATATCTACAAACGCAAAGCGTGGACTAGACCACAAAATGAGCTCTTCTGAAAAACGCGATAAATGCGTCATCACCAAGGCGGCGGCAGCCGTAAATTCAATCGCAAAATCACGATCTGAAACCGCATCTAGTGAGTTCTCACACACCCCATCAAAACCTAATTCCTTGGCGACCATCTCACGATCTATTGGGTAGCTCGTTCCAGCTAAAGCAGCAGCGCCTAATGGCAAACGGTTAATCCGTTTACGGGCATCCGCAAACCTTGCCGCGTCGCGCTGCAACATTTCGAAATACGCTAAAAGGTGGTGACCGAACGTCACTGGCTGAGCGACTTGAAGATGGGTAAACCCTGGCATCGCGGTATCAAAATGCGTTTCTGCCAAATCCACAATCGAAGTTTGTAGCTTACGAATACCAACAATCACATCATCCGCTACCGCGCGGAGCCAGAGGCGAACGTCTGTAGAAACCTGATCATTACGACTTCTTCCCGTATGTAAGCGCTTACCTGCGTCACCAATTTTGTCCGTTAAACGCTTTTCAATATTCAGGTGCACATCTTCCAAATCTAAGCGCCATTCAAATTGCCCGGCTTGAATTTCTTGCAAGATTTCATTGAGTCCTGTTGCGATCGCAGCCACATCTGCTTGGCTAATGATGCCTTGAGCCCCCAGCATTTTTGAATGTGCGAGCGAGCCTTGAATATCAAATGCGGCCAGACGCTTGTCGAAGTCAACAGAGGCTGTGTAACGTTTCACCAATTCTGACACCGGCTCGTTAAACCGACCTGACCAAACTTTATCTTGTTGTGATTTATCTTGCATGATCAAAGGCGCTTATCAATAATGAATTTATCCAGCAAGTATAAAGCAAAACAACGATTTTTCTATCCAATCCAAGCGACAGCGGTATGTTAAAATTAACAAAACGACTATTAATAGACTTCAATGTATGCACACAACCCCTAAAAAAATCGTCATCGCCTCTCGCGAAAGCGCACTGGCTATGTGGCAAGCCAAACACATTCAAAGCCGATTACAGGCCCTTTATCCCGCAAGCACGGTTGAGATTTTAGGCATGACCACCATGGGAGACCAAATTCTAGATTCCCCATTAGCGCGGATTGGTGGCAAAGGCTTATTTGTAAAAGAGCTTGAGCAGGCCTTGGCAGATGGCCGTGCAGACTTAGCCGTGCATTCAATGAAAGATGTCCCAATGAACCTGCCTGAGGGGTTTACCATGGCAGCCATTGGTGAGCGTGAAGATGCACGCGACGCATTTGTTTCGAATGATTTCGAAAGCCTGGCCGCATTACCTCAAGGCAGCATCGTCGGCACTTCTAGTTTGCGTCGCCAAAGCCAATTACAGGCCCGCTTCCCACATTTGACCATCGAATCATTGCGTGGAAACTTACAAACGCGCTTACGTAAATTAGATGAAGGCCAGTATGCGGCCATTATTCTAGCAGCGGCTGGCTTAATTCGTCTGGGCTTGGAATCCCGTATTCGCCAATTCATCTCCCCTGAAGACAGCATCCCAGCCGTTGGGCAAGGGGCGCTTGGCATCGAAATTAATGCAAGCCGCACGGACATGCTATCTGTCCTCGCCCCGCTTAACCACCCTGAGACTGCCGCCTGTGTAGAGGCCGAACGTGGCATGAGCCGCGCCCTAGCCGGCAGCTGCACCGTTCCACTTGGCGCTTATGCACAAGTTAAAAACAACCACATCACCATCACCGGTTTTGTTGCAAGCGTCGATGGCAAGGAAATGGTCAAAGAAGAAGTCAGCGGCAGCATGGAGCACCCAGAACAGTTAGGTCAGCAACTGGCTGAAAAATTAATCGCTCTCGGTGCGAACCGCATTCTTGCCGCATTGGATACGCTTTAACATTAAGATGAACGCCAACTCGCTTCATGGTCGCCATATCGTCATCACGAGGCCAGTCGGTCAAGCGGGAAAGCTATCTCAACTCATTCAAGATTCTAGCGGCGAAGTGATTGCTTTTCCGCTCATTGAAATCACGCCACTTTCTGATTACCAAGCATTTGAACAAACGATCAGCGAGCTTAATCATTATGATTGGGCCATCTTCATCAGTAGCAATGCCGTCCAAAACGGCATGCCCTTGGTGAGTAAACTGGCGCTTCCCCCCACATTGAGATTTGCAGCAATTGGGCCCAGCACAGCAGATGAATTAACCAGGTTCGGCATTCAAAACACCCTCATTCCAGAGCATCGTTTTGATAGTGAATCCCTGCTCGCCTTGCCTGAAATGCAGGCCGTTAACAATCAACACATCATGATTTTTCGTGGAATTGGTGGTCGTGAGGTCTTAGCAGACACCCTTAAAGCGCGTGGTGCAAACGTCACGTTTGCCGAGTGCTATCAGCGCATCAACCCTCAAAAAAATCTCTCGCTCTTAAATGACCATGACAAAAACCATGCCTTAGATGCCATTGTGGTCACGAGCTCGGAAGCCATGCGGCATCTCTTAAGCATGGCAAATCATCAAGATTGGCTTAAAAATGTTAAGCTATGCGTAAATCACGCGAGGATTGCCGAAGAGCCCAGCAAGCTAGGCTTCAATGTGCATATCGCAACCGCCCCTGGTGATGAGGCCATGTTGGCATGTTTAATTCATGCACTTAATGATTAAAATAGACGACTAAATGATGAGTCCAGCGCAATGACCGAAGACATTCAAAACAAGCTAGCATCCGAAATCAATCCTGAATCCATCAGCGATGCAAAGTCCTCACGCACTTTAAAAGTGGCCTTGGGGATTTCTCTGGTTTCACTGTTCGCCGTTGGTATATTGTGGGTAGACAATGCGAAAAACAACCAAACGATCGAACATGAATTAGCGACAAAACTCGATACCTTTAATGAAAAAAATCAGCAAAGTTTAGCGCTCGCTAAAAATGCCGATACGCGCAGTACTGAAATTGCCGCCCGCGCCGAAATTCTCGAAGAAAAATATAACGAGTCTTTTGATCAACAAGCCGCCCTGAAAGCCCTATATCAAGAGCTAGCCAATAACCGTGAAGAACGGATGTTGTCAGATGTTGAGCAATTGTTAGTCATCGCCAATCAGCAATTGCAGTTAGCAGGCAACATCAAACCCGCCCTATTGGCCCTACAGTCAGCTGACACAAGACTTCAAGGCTTCGATACCCAAAAGGCTGTTCAATTAAGAAAATCGATCGACCAAGACATTCAACGTTTACAAAACCTGCCATTGGCTGACATCACGAGCATCAGCCTCAAATTGGCAAGCCTGTCTCAACGCATCGACCAATTAGCCTTATTAAGTGATCACCGACCAAGCGAAACGCAAAATAGCACAGCGCCTGATCTTTCAAGTAACCCTTGGCGCAGACTGATCCAAGAAGTATGGCAAGACATCAAGGGCATGATCCGTATCGAACGCATTGATCACCCTGAGCCGCCCCTGCTTGCGCCCGAACAAAATTTTTTCTTGCGTGAGAATATTAAATTACACCTGCTGACTGCGCGCATTGCTTTACTCAGGCATGATGAAATCACTTATAAAGCCGACCTTGTGGCAGCACAAAGCGCCATCAATCTCAATTTTGATGTCCGTGAGTCGCTTACCAATAACACCTTAGACGAAATTAAGAGCCTCACCAACAATCATATTGCAACCGAGTTGCCGGATATTGAACCCAGTTTGCGCTTACTTAATCAGTACAAGTTGAGTTTTGTCCCAGCGGCCAATCACGAAGCAAAAGTAAGAAAGCAACCATAATGCGTTGGCTATTTTGGATACTCTTCATCCTGGGCTTGGCCATCGGCGTTTCTTTGCTCGCTGGTGCAAACAGTGGCTATGTACTCATTAAAACGCCTACTTATCGTTTAGAAACCTCACTCAACTTCCTAATTGTAGCCATCAGTTTAAGTTTTGTTTGCCTCCACCTCGCGTTACGCTTGTTCCAATACACTCGTAAATTACCCGCCACGGTCCGCGCTTACAAAGAAGGCTTGCGTAAAAAAGCGGGGCATCAAGCCTTAATTCAAAGCTTGCATGCCTTCGTTGAAGGTCGTTATGAGTTGGCCCAAAACACCGCATCGAAAGCCCTGGAACTGGGGGAAGATGCCGGGCTCACTGCCCTCATTGCCGCTAAAGCCGCACATAAACTTAAAAACAAAATTAGGCGAGATTACTTTTTATCTGAAGCTGAGCGTTTGGCCCCTGAAGCCAGCATTGCAAGGTTATTAACGCAATCAGAAATGCTCATTGACGACCAACAATATCAACTTGCATTGACGGTATTGCAAAGAGTCACGCAAATTGAACCGCATTATCAGCCCGCCCTTTCACTAGAGCTAAAGATCCAAACGCGCCTTAAAAATTGGGAGCGAGTGTTAACGATTCTAAATCTACTTGAAAAAACCGATGTCCTCGAAATGCTTAAAATCAAAGAATTTCGACTTCAGGCCCATCAAGCATTAATCAAACGCTACGCCCACGATGCCTCAGGCTTGAATGCCTATTGGAAAAAACTTACCGATGAAGATCGCTTTAACGAGCGCCTCGTCATGACCGCCGTTCCGCTCTTCATTGAAGCAGGCGCACAAACGGAGGCCGCGAGAATCCTAGAAATGAACCTCACCAAGAATTGGTCGAGCGCTTTATTACGCCTCCTTGGAAACTGCATCACTTCAGACCCAAGCAAGCAACTTCAACAAGCAGAGTTCTGGCTCATGAATCATCAGCACGATGCAGACTTGTTAGAAACTCTGGGTAAGTTCTGCGTCCATCTTAAATTATGGGGAAAAGCAGAAAGCTACTATGAGGCAAGCCTCAGCATAGAAGCGTCAGCAGCAAGACATTTGGCCCTGGCAAAACTACTTGAGAAAAAAGGTCAAATGACCGCTGCCAACCAACATTATCGTGCCAGCACTAATTTTCATACGGAATTGCATTAAAATAACGCATTCGCTGTTAAGAACGACAAAGATGACCCCTCTTCAAAAATTTGCCACGGATGATGTCCGCATTAAAGAAATCAAAGCGCTTAGACCGCCTTCTGATTTTTTAGATGCCCTTCAAGCGAGTCCAAAAACCGTCGACAACATTGTGGCCACACGCGCTGCCATTCATCAGGTATTACATAGTGTAGATGACAGGCTACTCATCATCATCGGCCCGTGCTCCATCCATGATGAAGAGGCTGGGGTTGCCTATGCAAAACGCTTGGTAGAACAGCGTGCCTTATATGAAAAAGAACTCATCATCGTGATGCGAGTTTATTTTGAAAAACCACGCACCACCGTTGGCTGGAAGGGTTTAATCAACGACCCATTCCTAGATGGTAGCTTCCGAATTAACGAAGGGCTAGAAATCGCTAGGCGCTTCTTACTTGAAGTCAACGAACTAGGCATGCCTGCCGGCACAGAATTCCTAGACACCATCACCCCACAATATACGGCTGACTTAGTGAGCTGGGGTGCCATTGGCGCTCGCACAACCGAGTCTCAAGTCCACCGCGAATTAGCCTCCGGTCTTTCATGCCCCGTCGGTTTTAAAAATGGAACAGACGGCAATATTCGGATTGCAGTGGACGCGATTAAAGCAGCCGCTAGCCCACATCATTTCTTATCTGTCACTAAAGAGGGGCAGTCTGCGATTGTCTCAACGGCTGGCAATGAAGATTGTCACGTCATTTTGCGTGGAGGCAAAACCCCTAACTATGATGCAGCCAGTGTCGATGCCGCAGCCACAGAACTGGCCGCTTCCGGGCTGAATCCTAAGGTCATGGTAGATTGCTCTCATGGCAACAGCCTTAAGCAATACCGATTACAACTCGATGTAGCTAAGAATGTTGCTGATCAACTCAAAGCTGGGGATGAGCGCATCATGGGGCTGATGGTCGAATCTCACCTCCATGAAGGCCGCCAAGAACACACGCCTGGCTGCCAACTTGAATATGGTAAATCCATCACCGATGCGTGTTTAGGTTGGGAAGATACCCTCACCATTTTAGAAACACTTGCCGAAGGCGTTCGCGCTAGACGCCGGGTGCATCAAAACGATTTAGACGAATAACTTTCGTTATGCTTTTTAGCCTTTTGGAAGTGGATTCGCGTAAGTAAAGGCATCTGAAAAGAACTCATCCGCGGGTAAGCCGTGTTCCTTAAATGCAGCATTTGCCACCTCCACCATCACCGGTGCGCCGCAACAATAAACCTGGTGTCCACTTAGATCTGCGATATCCTGCAACACCGCCTCATGCACCATGCCAGTTCGGCCTTCCCAGGCATCGCTCGCCAATGGCTCTGACAACACAGGGATGAATTTGAAATGGGGATGCATGCCTGACCAAGCCTGAGGCAACGCTGGCATATAAAGATCTTCTAAGCTTTTAGCGCCCCAATAAAGCACCATTTCCCGCTCAGTATTCTGATGCAAAATATGTTCAATAATCCCCTTGATCGGTGCAAAACCTGTTCCACCTGCAACAAAGATAATCGGTCTGTTGCTGTCTTCACGCAGGTAAAAGCTGCCAAAAGGTCCTTCTAGACGCAAAATCGCCTTTTCTTGCATTTCTTTAAATACATATTCGGTAAACGTACCGCCAGGCACAAGACGTAAGTGCAACTCTAAAAACTCATCGTTGTGGGGGGCATTGGCTAATGAAAAAGCGCGGCGTTTGCCGTCTTTCAAAATAAATTCAATATACTGGCCCGCCATAAACTGCAGCCGCTCATTGCTCGGCAATTTCAGGAAAAGCGCCATCACGTCATGCGATAGTTTTTCCATCATCTGTACGCGAGCCGGCATGATGCGCGGGCGAATGACATTGTTGGCCGATACTTCTCGGCACTCAATCACGGCCTCTGAAAGTGGTTTTGCGCAGCAGAATAAAACATAACCAGCCGCTTTTTCTGCCTCCGTGAGCGCCGTTCCCTGATACTCGCCATAGTCCACTTCGCCAGAAATGACCTTTCCCTTGCAAGCCCCACAGGCGCCGTTGCGACAACCATAAGGCAAAGTGAGGCCCGCATCAATGGCTGCCCCCAAAAAGGTTTCTGCGTCCGGCACTGAGTAAACATTGCCGCTTGGTTGAATGGTAACTTGATGAGACATTTTTTAAAAAATCCTATTTTTGATATCGAACAACATTAATCATCTCGCGTAAACTCACCTTCAATCACATCATCATTTGCCGCCCCTTGTTTAAATGCTGCAGCGGATGGGGAAGGTGGGCTAGGAATTAACAACAAAATCACCGCAATCATATCCGTCATGACCCCGGGGATCACTAACAAAATACCTGCAATAAGATTTTTAACGCTGCCAAATAAAGCGCTGCCCGGCGTAGCGCTTTGGGCGAGCGTTTGCATTAAGCGGCCAGCAAATAGCTGCTTTTCCTCTCGGATTAAACGCAAACCTAATACGGTCATTAAAATGAGGTAGAACGCCAACCACCAGCCATATTTTGCGGCTAAATCTATGAGCAACCATATCTCGAATGCTGGAAATGCGAGTAAAATTAACAGCATGAATAAACGCATGAACTATTCCCTTAAATTCCGCTTTGAGCGAATCAATTAATATGTCGAGTGTATCGGGCGATAACGCTATTTTAGTGCTAACCAACCTACCAGACACATCTAGCGCTGAAAAATTAGCAGAATTATTAATCTCTGAGCATTTGGCCGCCTGCATTAACATACAGGCGCCATGCACTTCGATGTACAAGTGGCAAGGGAAGTTCGAAAAAGTCCATGAAATTCCCATGATCATTAAAACAACACAAAGTCATTACCCTTCATTACAAGCTACAATCTTAAAACATCATCCAAACGAACTCCCTGAAATCATTTGTGTCACTATTGCTGATGGGTTGCCAGCATACTTGGCTTGGATTTCAGAAATTGATCAGAAAAATTAACTAGGATTGTGCAATTGAAACTACCCGCATTTTTAATTAGCCTAGTGCTCCTGTCCTTAAGTGCTTCATCACCAGCCTTTGCTGCTGAGGAAAGCGCCTCTTCAAGCCGGTTAAGTTTATTTAATCGCGAAGAGGAAGTCTTGCTGCCAGACCAAGCCTTTAAGCTTGAGGTCATCGCCCAAGATAAGCATACCCTGCAGGCCAACTTTACTGTGGCACCTGGCCATTATCTCTATCGCGATCGCATTAAATTCAAAAGCAACAATGCGCAAATCGGCGAGATCACTTTTCCCAAAGGCGACATTAAAAAAGACGCTAACTTTGGTGAGACAGAAGTTTTCCATCAAAGCTTTACTGCCAACATCGCCCTTAACGACACGCCAAAAAATCTAGACAAAATAACAGTGGAAGCCAACTACCAAGGCTGTAGCGAAAAAGGCTTATGCTACGCCCCGATTCACAAAACCATCGAAGTCACCCTCTCCAATCATGCCACCAAGAGCAGCGCACCGAAAGACGCTTCTGATGATCAAGTCACGACCTTACTTAAAGGCGGAAAAATCTGGCTCATCATTCTTGGCTTTTTTGGTTTTGGTCTGTTACTCGCTTTAACACCCTGCGTTTTACCAATGATTCCTATCCTCTCTGGGATTATTGTCGGTGATAAAAAAGTCCATCACCACGCCACTTCCCGCCTGCACGCTTTCAATTTATCACTGGCTTATGTGCTGGGCATGTCAATCAGCTACACCCTAGCTGGCGTTGCGGCAGGACTGTCTGGTCAATTGTTAAGTAGCGCCCTTCAAAGCGCTTGGGTGCTCGGGGCGACAGCGATTGTTTTTGTATTTTTGTCATTCTCCATGTTTGGCTTTTATGAGCTTCGTTTGCCAAGCGCCATTGAAAACCGCATGGTCAATCTAGCCAACGGCATCAAAGGCGGTCAATTCATTGGCGTGTTAACCATGGGCGCGCTTTCCGCCTTAATTGTCAGTCCTTGCGTGGCCGCGCCCCTGGCTGGCGCCCTGATTTACATTAGCCAAACACACGATGTGTTATTAGGGGGTATCGCCCTATTTTCACTTTCTATTGGCATGGGAGTACCGCTATTGCTGATTGGCGCCTCTGCTGGTCACGTATTACCAAAAGCCGGTGCGTGGATGACTACCGTGCGTAATTTCTTCGGCGTGATGATGTTGGGCATGGCGATTTACATTGCATCGCCAGTCATCCCGCAAGGCATCCAAATGTTACTTTGGGCTGGACTACTCATTATTCCTGCCATGTATCTGCATGCAATCGATCCATTACCGGTTGATTCAAGCCCCTCTTCAAGGCTCCTTAAGGGCGTTGGCATTATCCTATTGGCCTTGGGCATCACCCTGATTATTGGCGCCGCATCTGGCGCAAAATCCCCTTGGCAGCCTTTAGCGGGTTTGACTGCACCAAAAACTAACAAAACCAATACTGGCTTAAGCTTTGTAAAGATCCACAGCATTAACGAGCTTGAAGCCCAACTCCAAAATGCCAAAGGCAAACGCGTCATGCTCGATTTTTATGCAGATTGGTGTGTGGCCTGCAAAGAGCTCGAAGAGTTTACTTTTACCGATTCCGCCGTCAAGCGCGCATTAGCGAACGTTGTGTTAATTCAAGCCGACGTCACCAATAACAGCCCTGAAGAAATTGCACTCCTAAATCGATTCAAATTATTTGGGCCCCCAGGCATCATCTTTTTCAATAAAGCCGGTAACGAAATTGCGCCCCTAAAAGTGATTGGTTATCAACCGCCAGAAGACTTTATCAAAGTCTTAAATAAACTCAATTCCCTTGGAGATGATGAATGCAATCCTATAGTCGCCTGCTAATTATTGCCTTGTTATCGATTTTATCTGGATGGTTTTTATTTCATCACACCCAAGAAGCGAGCAAACAAGAAAAACCCGCAATCGCCAACAGCGTCATTACAAATCCATTATTTAATGCAAGCTTCCCAGATATTACCGGCAAGCAGCAGGCATTAAAGCAATGGCAAGGCAAAGTAATTGTGCTAAATTTTTGGGCCACTTGGTGTCCGCCATGTCGGGAAGAGATGCCAGAGCTTTCTGCGTTGCAACAAAAACATAAAGATATTGTGATTATTGGGCTCTCAACAGACGATCTTGATAAAACAAAAGAATTCATCCATTCAGCCCCAGTCAGTTATCCAATTTTAGCGGGCGACATGGATGCCATGACGCTCGCTGAAACCCTAGGTGATAATCAAAGTATATTGCCTTACACCGTCATCATTGATAGCAAGGGCGCGATTGTTAAAACCTTTTTCGGACGCATTAATCAACAAATTCTCGAAGAAACCCTCACACCACTTCTGGGCGTTTTACCCACTAAATAAAACTGATAAAACAGTTAATTTCGGCAAATTTCAGCAAATTGCTGTAGAATATCTTCTAACTTACATGAAACTAGAAATTTTCAGAAACGCACTTTATTTCTGAAAATCATCAAAAATATGGCTGAATCCAATAAGAAATCCGTATTAGTTTTACATGGTCCCAACCTAAACCTACTGGGTTTACGTGAACCTGATCATTACGGAAAAAATACACTGGCTGAGATTGATGCACAATTAGCGAAGCGTGCGACCGAAGCTAATATTTCATTGTCATCATTTCAAAGCAATTCCGAAGTGGAATTAATTCAAGTCTTGCATACATTAGCAGACAAAAAAGTCGATTTTATTATTATCAATCCCGCAGCGTTTACCCATACATCGGTTGCATTGCGGGATGCACTTTCAGCTATTAAAGTGCCCTTTGTTGAAGTTCACCTATCTAATATTTACGCGCGAGAAACCTTCCGCCACCATTCATACTTCTCTGATATTGCTGTCGGAGTCATTAGTGGCTTGGGTGCACAAGGATATTTACTGGCTTTAGATTACGCAGTTCAAACAATTTCTGACTAAGTATCAGAATTAAATAAATGTACGCAATATAAGCGTACTTAACTATGAAGCAAGAGGGGAAGAGATGGATTTACGTAAACTTAAAAAACTGATCGATTTAGTCGAAGAGTCTGGCATATCAGAACTCGAACTTACCGAAGGTGAAGAAAAAGTTCGCATCAGTCGGAACCTGCAACAACCACAAAACACAGTGCACTATGCACAACCCTACATTCAACACGCCCAACCAGCTCCAGCCGCGCCTGCCGTAGAAGCTGCCCCAGTAGCCCCTGTTGTTGAAGGCCATGTAGTTAAATCTCCAATGGTGGGTACTTTCTATCGCTCACCCTCCCCTGAATCAAAAGCTTTTGTAGACGTTGGTGCTTCCGTTGCTGTTGGCGACACGATCTGCATCATTGAAGCGATGAAGTTATTGAACGAGATCGAATCTGACCATGCGGGCGTGATTAAAGCCATCTTGGTTGAGAATGGTCAGCCCGTCGAATACGGCGAACCTTTATTTATTATCGGCTAAAGAGGTTTTAAATGTTTGATAAAATCCTCATCGCTAATCGCGGCGAAATCGCCCTACGCATCCAACGTGCATGTCGGGAATTGGGCATCAAAACGGTAGCGGTTCATTCTGAGGCCGACAAAGAAGCTAAGTACGTTAAATTAGCAGACGAGTCTGTGTGTATTGGTCCTGCCCCATCTAGCCAAAGTTATTTAAATATCCCTGCCGTCATTAGCGCAGCCGAAGTCACAGATGCAGAGGCGATTCACCCAGGATATGGCTTTCTTTCAGAAAACGCTGATTTTGCTGAGCGCGTTGAACAAAGTGGCTTTGTGTTTATTGGCCCGCGCGCTGAAACGATTCGCTTAATGGGCGACAAAGTTAGCGCAAAAGACACCATGAAAAAAGCAGGTGTGCCATGCGTGCCAGGCTCCGAGGGTGCCTTACCTGATGACCCAGATGAAATTATTCGCATCGCAAAAGGCATCGGCTATCCTGTAATTATTAAAGCCGCGGGTGGTGGTGGCGGTCGAGGAATGCGCGTAGTTCATACGGAAGCCGCCCTAATTGGGTCTGTCAATATGACGAAAGCTGAAGCCCAAGCTGCGTTCGGCAACCCGGTTGTTTATATGGAAAAATTTCTTGAACAACCGCGTCATATTGAAATCCAAGTATTGGCTGATCAACACGGCAATGCGATCTACTTAGGGGAGCGCGATTGCTCTATGCAACGTCGGCACCAAAAAGTGCTTGAAGAAGCACCCGCGCCAGGAATATCAACCCGCCTTCGTGACAAAATTGGTCAACGATGTGCAGATGCCTGTAAACGCATTAAATATCGCGGTGCAGGGACATTCGAATTCCTCTATGAAAACGACGAATTTTATTTCATTGAAATGAATACGCGTGTTCAAGTAGAACACCCTGTGACAGAAATGATTACCGGCGTTGATATTGTCCAAGAACAAATTCGCGTGGCATTTGGTGAAAAATTAAGCCTGCGCCAAAAAGATATTCAATTCCGTGGCCATGCGATTGAATGCCGAATCAATGCTGAAGATCCTTACACTTTTGTGCCTTCACCTGGCCGCATTAGTACCTTCCACATGCCAGGTGGTCCTGGCATCCGTGTTGACACCCATGCCTACCAAAACTACATGGTGCCACCCCACTATGATTCAATGATTGGTAAATTGATCGCTTACGGAGATACTCGCGATCAAGCCATTGCAAGGATGGACATTGCATTGTCAGAAATGGTGGTTGAAGGAATCAAAACCAACATCGCATTACATCGAGATTTAATGAACGATGCCGCTTTCCAGTTAGGTGAAACCAGTATTCATTATCTTGAAAACAAACTTGGCATTCACACCAAGTAGGATTGTTTGAAATGGCTTGGGTTTCATTACATATCGAAGCGCAGAGCCAAAACGCTGACTTGCTGAGTGATACGCTGATGGACATTGGCGCCCTCTCAGCAAGCATCGAAGACGCAAATGCAGAAACCGCAGACGAACAACCCATCTTCGGTGAACCTGGGGATCCCCCACCAGGCATTTGGAATAAAAACATTATCAGTGCACTTTTTAATGATGATGTCGACATTCCTAGCATCATTGCCCAAGTCGAAGCAATTACGGGCTTCAAAAACCTTGCTTACACTTGCGAAAACATTGCAGAACAAGACTGGGTACGTGCAACCCAATCTCAATTTGAACCCATTAAAATTACAGAAGATTTATGGATTGTGCCCACTTGGCATGATGCCCCAAATCCCAATGGCATCAACATTGTCTTAGACCCGGGGCTCGCCTTTGGGACCGGTAGCCACCCCACCACTCACCTATGTTTGGCCTGGCTCGTGAAGCAAGTGAAGCCCAATGACAGCGTCCTCGATTATGGATGCGGCTCCGGCATCCTCGCCATCGCCGCTAAAAAGCTCGGCGCAAAGCATGTGCTTGGCGTCGATATTGATGCCCAGGCCATTATTTCAAGCGAATTTAATGCCGCGCAAAACCAGGTCTCGGCAGACTTTTACCTAGCAACCCAGTCCCCTAAAATGCAAGCTGACATCGTGGTGGCCAACATCCTATCAAGTGCATTAAGTGTATTGGCACCGGCTTTAGCTAAATCTTGTAAACAAAATGGATGTATTGCTTTATCGGGTATTTTGCGCGAACAAGCAGAGCAAGTATCCGCGATCTATGCGGAATGGTTTAATATGAATGCTCCTGAGTTCATGGATAGCTGGGTTTTACTGACTGGCACTAAAAAATAATCATCCCATCATGCATTTGGTCACGAAATGTCCATCATGTTTTACTAGCTTCGTCGTTAAGCCGGAGCAGCTTAACCAGCATCATGGGCAGGTTCGATGCGGGCAATGCCAAAAAGTGTTTGTTGCCGCCGAACATGTCAATTCACCAATCGCACCAAAAAACCTATTAGAAACCTTAAGAAATTTAACGCCCCACAATAAAAAAAACTTAGCACTTAATGTCTTTCTGGTCATATTGGCCCTCACACAAATCCTTTTCTTTTTGCGTGGGGACATTGCAAAACGTTGGCCGAATCTTAAGCCCACCATCGTCACCACATGCAAACACTTAGGTTGTAAAATTCCGCTACCTCAGCATGCTGAACTTATCACTCTGGATGACACAGAATTAATTAAAGATGAAACACGTAATGATGTGATTAAGTTTAATGGCATCATTATCAATAACGCGCCTTATGCTCAATCTTTTCCTTCCCTTGAGCTAACCCTTACAGATGATCACGATATACCCGTCATGCGCCGTAAAATCATCCCTGCGGAGTACTTAAAAGGATTGAACGCCAATTTAGATGAAGGCATCTCTGGCAATGATGAAATTCACATCAGCATTAACTTAAAAACGACCGATATTCCCGCTACTGGTTTCCGGGCGTTTATCGTTTACTAATCAATCTGTCTTATAAAAGGCCTTTAGCGAACATGGCTAACTGGCAAATCGCCTTAGCAATCACCTCCACTGCTTGTTCTCGCCCATAGCTCTTACGCCAGGCGAGTGCGATTTTCCGAGTAGGGACCGGTTTTTTAAATGGAATCACTTTGACTAATGGATTGTGATACCGGCTAATGGTCGCGCTGATCGGCAGTACCGTGATGCCTAGATTAGACGCTACCATATTGCGAATAGTGTCCAAGGAGTTTCCCTGCAAGATCTCACCGTTACGACTCAAGCTCGGGCAGGCTTGTAACACTTGATTACTAAAACAATGACCGCTATTTAACAGTAATACCTTTTCATTCGATAACTCACTCGCATCAACCTCTTTAAGATTTGCCCAGTCATGTTCACTTGGCACCACCACTACAAACTCCTCTTCATAGAGCGGCAGGGTTTTAATACCTGGTATTTCAAAGGGAAGCGCAATAATTGCAACATCAATGACCCCATTACGCAATTGCATCTCCAGATTACTCGTCAGATTTTCCTCAACGATTAAAGGCATTTCTGGCGCACTTTTACGCAAAATAGGAATAATTTCTGGCAATAAATAAGGCCCGACGGAATAAATCACGCCAAGCTTTAGAGCCCCAGCTAATTGATTATTGCCTTGCTTAGCGATCTCCTTGACGCGATTAGCTTCATCAATGGCTCGAATCGCTTGCTCAACGACTGATTCTCCCACCGCCGTCATCGTGACATCATTTCGACTTCTCTCGAATAACAAGACCCCTAGCTCATCTTCTAGTTTTTTAACGGCTAAACTGAGTGCCGGTTGGCTCACAAAACACATTTCGGCTGCTTTTCTGAAATTACGGGCCTTAGCCAGCGCGACAATAAATTTAAGTTCATTCAGGGTCATGAGTTAATTTCTTCTTTTAATTCTTCTGGCACTTCAATGGTGTGTATTGAAAGATGGATTTCTCGTAAAAAACAAATTAAGCCAAATATTAAACTGATCATGGCCGATATAAAAAGTGGCGACACAAAATGGGAAGGATCTTTACTCCGCTCATAACCAATGAATAAGACCACGATCACCATGGCGACCAGCAAAGCTGAGACGGTACAAAAAGTTATAGACCAATGCACCCATACTGCCCTTTTCGATAACAGCCGTATTTCATTAATATTTCTCGGGGTATGGCAGTCTCGCTCTATCAGTACGCGATATCGATCCACTACGCGGCCAAGTCTTTGGGCTAAAACAGAGATGATCGCGCCGATGCCAGTGAGTAAAAAAGCCGGGGCCACCGCTAATTGAATCACATGTGAAACAGTGCCTAATTCTTCAATAAAGGTTTGCATTTTGCAATTCTCGATCCATTTTTTCTATGTATTAGTTTGTCATAGAAATAGTGCCGAAAAAAATTTATTAAAAAAATAATGGTTATATGATAATTCTTCAAAATATCAGGTAATATAAGGGTTCCGCAACCCTTTATGAATGATTATCCTATGAACAAACAAGAATTGATTGCAAAAATTGCTGCTGAAGCTGACATTTCTAAAGCTGCTGCTGCTAAAGTTGTTGATGCTTTTACTGGTAGCGTAACTGCTGCGCTAAAAAGTGGCGACACAGTAACATTAATTGGCTTTGGTACATTTGCTGTTAGCAACCGTGCTGCTCGTATCGGCCGTAATCCACAAACTGGTAAAGAACTTAAAATTGCCGCTCGTAAAGCACCAGCTTTCCGTGCAGGTAAAGCTTTGAAAGATGCATTAAACTAAGTTTAAATAGCAATTCAAAAGTAAAAAGGCCAACAAAATGTTGGCCTTTTTTTATTTCCCAAAAGAAACTTTATTTTTTTGACTTGCAAGCCATAGAAAACCCAGAATCCCAGCTGTTAGGGATGCTATAAGAATAGACATCTTTGCCGCATTAATCGTTGCTGGATTCGCCATAAACGCTAAATTTGTTATAAAAATAGACATGGTGAATCCAATTCCACCAAGAATACCTGCGCCGATGATATGACCCCACTTTAAGTCTGATGGTAAGCGACATACCCCAATAGCAACAGCCACAAAACAAAATAATGTAATACCTAATGGTTTACCAAGGATTAAGCCCATAGCGATTCCAAGGCTGTTTAGGCTACTTAAATCATTCACCCAATCGCCACTTAATGTTATACCGGTATTTGCTAAAGCAAAAATTGGCAGAATAATGAACGCAACCGGCTTATGCAATAGGTGTTCAAGTTTGTATGATGGAGATACTTGATCATCATCTTTTGCTGAGAATGGAATGGCAAAAGCCAGCATAATTCCAGCAACCGTGGCATGAATGCCTGATTTAAGCATGAGAACCCACATCACGAGAGCGCCTATTAGGTAAGGCAAAAGTGCCATTACTCTAAAGAGGCGATTGAACAATATTAGTAGTGCCCAAACTGTAAAAGCTCCTATCAGATACCAAACGGATAACTTGGCTGTATAAAAGGCAGCAATAATCAAAATGGCACCTAAATCATCTATGACTGCGAAGGCTACAACAAAAACTTTTAATGATGCAGGAATACGATTACCTAGAATGGCTAAAACTCCTAAGGCAAAGGCAATATCGGTTGCCATGGGAATACCTATTCCGTTTTGAGTTGGCGTTGCCTGATTGAGTGAAAAATGAATGAGTGCTGGAACAAGCATGCCGCCAATAGCCGCACATATAGGCAAAAGAGCATTCTTGATATTCGATAGTTCTCCAATATAAATTTCTCGTTCAAGCTCTAATCCGATAAGCAGGAAAAAAATTGCCATTAAACCATCGTTTATCCAATGCTCAAGACTCATTCCCCACAAGTCTGTATGCCAGAGATTTGAGTAATAATATCCAATTGGCGAATTTGTGATCGAGATTGAAAATACGGTACAAATAATCAGCAGAACGCCGCTTAATTTTTCAGAGTCGAAAAACTTATTGAAGGTCTTAGATAAAAATATAGTTGGTAGTAGGTTCATGATGCAATCATTTTTAAGTCCGTATAAAAAGCCCGCAAATATGCGGGCTTTTTATTAACTGCTCAATTTTTTATTTTTGACCTGACAAGGACAATCTAAAAATGAAGAGTCCCTAAAACTAAATATCTAGGTTATTTACACCCAGCGCATTATTTTCAATAAAGGCACGTCTAGGCTCCACTTGATCGCCCATCAATGTTGTGAAAATCTCATCCGCTGCAATCGCATCGTCAATTTGCACTTTTAATAGACGTCGCACTTGTGGGTCCATGGTAGTTTCCCATAGTTGAGATGGATTCATTTCACCCAGACCTTTATAGCGTTGGACATTCAACCCATGCTTAGCTTCTTCAAGTAACCAGTCAAGCGCCTCTTTGAAGGTTTGTACCGCTTGTGATTTTTCACCACGGGTAATGACAGCGCCTTGGCCAATTAATCCAGCCAACATCGTCGATACACGACTAATTTGACGGTAATCACCACCACCTAGGAAATCAGCGTCCACCACACAACATTGTAAATTGCCGTGAACAAACTTATTAACCTCTAGTCGGTAAGTGCCTACTTCGGGATTGAAAGCCACAATCACTTCGGAACCAATTGCACCAAGAATCGGACGTAATCTTTCAGCCGCTAGATTCGCGCTCTTTTCATCGTTGAGGCTAATCTCCCCTAAATCTTGTAGGGCACGCAATACACTTTCATCATAGAAAGACGCAATTCGGCGGATCACCGCTTCAGTGAGCACCATTTGTTTAGCAATCGCCCCTAATGGTTCATCAGCAATCGTTTCTCCGCCAGTTTTGGTAAGAAGTGATGCACCCTTCAAAGCAGATTGTAGTAAATACTCATCTAGCTCATGTTGATCTTTCAGATAGCGCTCATCTCGACCTTGTTTCACTTTGTAAAGCGGAGGTTGCGCAATATAAATATGGCCGCGTTCAACCAACTCTGTCATTTGACGATAGAAGAACGTTAATAACAGCGTTCTAATGTGCGCACCGTCGACGTCCGCATCGGTCATGATGATGATGCGGTGATAACGCAACTTCTCAACGCTAAAGTCGGCTTTGCCAATACCCGTGCCTAACGCAGTAATCAGAGTTGCAATTTCTTGTGAGCCAAGCAACTTATCAAAACGTGCTTTTTCAACGTTCAGAATCTTACCCTTAAGCGGTAAAATGGCTTGATTCTTGCGATCGCGACCTTGTTTTGCAGAACCGCCAGCTGAGTCACCCTCGACCAGGTAGATTTCACATTTGGTTGGATCACGCTCTTGGCAATCCGCTAACTTTCCTGGCAGACCCATCGTATCCATGGCGCCCTTTCGGCGCGTCATTTCACGCGCTTTTCGGGCAGCATCGCGTGCTCGGGCAGCATCCACAATCTTATTGCAGATGACTTTAGCATCCACTGGGTTTTCAAGTAAAAATTCGGCCAGCTTGCTGGATACCACATCCTGGACGACTGGTTGTACTTCACCAGAAACTAATTTATCTTTGGTTTGTGATGAAAACTTTGGCTCGGGGACTTTGACAGAAAGGACACAGGTAAGTCCTTCACGCATATCGTCACCACCTGTTTCGATTTTTGCTTTTTTCGCTAACTCATTTTGTTCAATATAGTTATTAAGCGTTCTTGTCATTGCCGTCCGCAGACCCGTTAAATGGGTACCGCCATCTCGCTGTGGAATGTTGTTCGTGAAACATTGCACCGTCTCACTATATGAATCATTCCATTGCATGGAAACCTCTATGGTCATTCCGTCTTTTTCAGAAATAGCATAAAACGGTTTTGGATGAAGCACGGTCTTGCTACGATTCATATATTCAACGAAGCCACGAACCCCACCAGAATAAGCAAAGTTCTCACTCTTATTGTGGCGTTGATCAATCAGCTCAATTTTGACACCATTATTTAAAAACGATAATTCACGTAGACGTTTTGCCAAGATATCAAAACTAAATTCAATCAATGCGAAGGTTTCAATAGAAGGGAAGAAATGAACCTCTGTACCAGAACGCTCAGTGCTGCCTGTTTCTGCCAATGGGGCCTGCGGAACACCGCGCGCAAATTCCATTTGATAGACCTTGCCGTTTTTATAAATCTTTAATTTTAGCCAATCGGACAAAGCGTTCACCACTGAAACCCCAACCCCATGCAAGCCCCCAGAAACTTTATAAGAGTTTTGGTCAAACTTTCCACCAGCATGAAGCTCTGTCATTACAATTTCTGCTGCAGATCGCTTGATGTCATTTTTATCATCCTGCTTAATATCAACAGGAATACCACGACCATTATCTGCAACACTAATTGAATTGTCTGAATGGATAATAATTTTAATATCATCACAATGCCCTGCTAAGGCTTCATCAATTGCATTATCCACTACCTCAAAAACCATGTGATGCAAACCACTCCCATCGGAGGTATCACCAATGTACATCCCTGGGCGCTTACGAACGGCATCTAATCCTTCAAGAATGGTAATACTGGACGAATCGTAATCTGAATTTTTTTGAGTCATGTTTTATCTTAATATTTAAATTTCGTTTTAATGTGTTTCACGTGGAACGTTAAATGCGCATTGGCATCACGACATATTTGTAATTTTGATCATTTGGAATCGTGACTAAACAGCTGCTATTTGCATCTGCGAAAGAGAAAATAATTTCCGGGTTATTCACATTATTTAATACATCAATTAAATAGGTCACATTAAATCCAATATCTAACGCATCCCCCAAATAATTAATTTCCAACTCTTCTTCAGCTTCCTCTTGCTCGCTGTTGGTACTAATTAGACGTAGGCTGTTAGTCCCTAATACCAAACGAATCCCACGATATTTTTCATTCGATAGAATCGAAGCACGTTGCATGGCAAGTAAAACAACCATTCGATCGACAGTAAAATTATTTTGATGGCCAACAGGAATTACACGAGAGTAATCTGGAAACTTACCATCAATCACTTTCGTAATTAATTTAATCCCGTTGAAATTAAAATTGACTTGAGTTGCAGATAATTCAATTCCGACTTCCTGATCAGAATCATCCAATAATTTAATTAATTCAATAATTGTTTTTCTTGGAATGATGATGTTTTGTTTTGCATATGATTTTGATAGTTCTGTTGATGTAAAACTTAAACGGTGTCCATCTGTACCAACAATATTAAGTCGATTACCATCAATTTCAAAAAGTAAGCCATTAAGATAATAACGAATATCTTGTTGGGCCATTGCAAACTCAACTTGTTTGAATAACTCTTTTAAAACGTTTTGAGCAATATTAATCACAACCGTATCTGTTCCAATCGCTTTGGTCATGACTGGGTAATCAACAGCCGGTAATGTTTGCAGATTAAATTTACTCTTACCCGCTTTCACAGCAACACGACTATCAGAAGTCGTCATATTAATATCGGTATTTTCTGGAAGCGCCCTACAAATATCTAACAGTTTTTTCGCTGAAATGGTCGTGGACAATTCACCACCAATTTGTGTGTTGATGGATAAAGAAATTTGCATTTCTAAATCTGTTGCTGTTAACACCAACTTATCTCTTGTCGCTTCTAAAAGCAGATTAGAAAGAATTGGTAATGTATGCCTTCTTTCTACAATACTTGTCACTGAAGAAAGTGGTTTTAATAGTGTTTCACGGTTTATTTTAATGTTCATGTTTTAAAAACCTAATATATAAATATATTTAATAATAATAATAATAACGAAAAAATCTGTTGATATCTTTTTTTTCTTAATCAACTCATAAACTTAAGTACAAATTAATACATAGTAAAACCGTATGAAAACTTGTGGATAATTTGTTAACATTTTATACGTTTTATAAAAATAACGTTAGAATCAAATTTCATCCACAGCTTATCTACAGGATAACTGACTATTAAAATCCCTATTTCTTAATCACGAATTACTTGGATTAAAAAAGCAATATCTCTGGCAATCGATGGATCATTTTGACGCAGCTGTTCCATTTCATCACACGCATGCATGACGGTTGTATGATGCCGACTACCAAAAGCCTCACCAATCTCAGGGAAACTGTGATTAGTTAATTCTCGTGTTAATGCCATAGCTATTTGTCTGGGCCTAGCAAAGTTGCGTGTTCTTTTCTTACTATACATTTCAGCAACTTTAATTTTGTAATAATCAGCCACCGTTTTTTGTATATTTTCGATAGTAATTTGACGACCACGAACTGCAATTAAATCTTTTAAAGCCTCTTTTGCTAAATGAACATCAATTTCATGGCCAGTAAATTTGGACATCGCAACAATACGATTAAGCGCGCCTTCTAATTCACGAACGCTAGAGCGAATTTGTTTTGCAATAAAGAAAGCGACTTCTTCAGTTAAATTTATTTTAGCCTCTTCGGCTTTTTTAAGAAGAATCGCGACTCGCATCTCAAGTTCTGGCGGCTCTACCGCTACCGTTAATCCCCAACTAAAGCGCGTGCGTAAACGTTCTTCCATGTCTGCAATTTCTTGTGGATAAGTATCACAAGTAATAATGATTTGTTTTTTAGATTCAATTAGGGTGTTGAATGCGTAAAAAAACTCTTCTTGTGTTCGTGTTTTTTTTGCAAAAAACTGAATATCATCAATCAACAGCATATCAAGTGAGTGATACAAACGCTTGAATTCATCAAATGTTTTGTGTTCATACGCTTTTACAACATCAGAAACATAACGTTCTGCATGTAAATATTTAATTTTTGCTTCAGGACGTAATTCTTTTAAGTGATTACCTATCGCTTGGAGTAAATGTGTTTTTCCAAGACCAACGCCACCATAGATAAACAAAGGGTTATAACTTGTCCCTGGGTTCTCTGCAATTTGGAGTGCAGCTGCACGGGCCAATTGATTAGCCCGCCCCGTCACTAAATTACCAAAATTAAATGCGGGGTTTAAGCCAGAATTTTCAGAAACTTTTTGTTTTTTAGTTGGCGCTTGTTCGGCGGCACTTTTTTCTGTAATTTTATTAGCAACTGGTTTTTTAATTTTAAGACTGGACTCGGGCGACCTATCAGCCATGAAAGTTTCAATGCTTAGAATGTTGTCGTCATGTTTACTTTCTTGCAAAACAACATCAATGGAAATCGGATAGTTTAAGTTTTCTTTTGAAAGCTCAATAACGCGAGACAAAAATTTGTCTTTGACCCACTGCTGAACAAAACGATTGGGCGCAAACAACGTTAAGGTTTGTTCATCCACCTTAAAGTGTAATGGTTTGATCCATGTATTAAATTGCTGCGGGGACAGTTCTTTTTCAAAACGTCCAAGGCAGGCAGCCCAAAAATTGTTCATTACTTACAAAAACCTTAGAATTCCAATGGATTTTTATTAACTTGTTGATTTATCAAATTAATGGAAATGTTGGAGACAGTTAAATTATTCTATTTCTTGCTCTTATTTTAACGCGTTTATGTAAACTTATCCACAGACAAAATTTTTAATTCACAACTGTTTTATAAGCATTTATTTAACAAATATAGATTGACAGGATGCTTGTTATTGCGGTTTAATTACGCCCTTTGCATCATTTGCACATAGAAGTAATCGGAGAAACATAATGAAACGCACCTATCAACCATCAAAAGTTCGTCGTGCACGTACACATGGTTTTTTAGTTCGCATGAAAACTCGTGGCGGTCGTGCAGTGATTGCTGCTCGTCGTGCTAAGGGCCGTGCTCGCTTAGCTGTATAATTTTCTTACCTGTTCACACGGTACTAACTGTGTTTGAAAAATAGGTAAGTATGAATTTTAAATTCCCAAGTGAATTAAGATTATTAAAAACGGATGATTTTTCATCCGTTTTTAATTTCCGCAAGCGCATTGCGGGCCCTACCCTAGTAATACATTATCGAAAAAATGCACACCAAGCTGCTCGTCTTGGCTTAGTAGTGAGTAAAAAGATTGCAAAGTTATCAGTTGATCGTAACTATATGCGAAGAGTCTTGCGAGAGCTGTTTAGATGCAATCAATTAAATTTTAATCATTTTGATGTGGTGATCAGACCACAAAAGCCGTTCGGTGCAAAAAATTACAATGAAATTGTGCAAGAGTTTGATATGCTAACCAGCAAGCTTAAAAGCAGATAAGATGCTTTTAATTTTTGAAATATTGAGAAAATGTTAGCTAAATTTTTATTGTTTTTGATTCGGGGCTATCAGTTATTACTTAGTCCTTTTTTTGGTCAACAATGCCGATTCAGTCCAACTTGTTCTCATTATGCTTATTTGGCAATTGAAAAGCATGGTGCATTTCGCGGCTTTTTCTATAGCGTTCGACGATTGTTAAAATGTCATCCTTGGCATGCCGGCGGCCACGACCCAATACCTTAATTTAATACTTTAATGCAAAGACCAAAATAATATGGACGTTAAAAGACTGATTTTGTTTGTAGTTTTATCATTTTCAATTTTGTTTTTCTGGAATACATGGCAAGAAAAACGCATGCCTGTTGAACAGGTTGCAAGCAGCCAAACAAATAATCCAGTTAAAACAAATGCTGCTGGAATTGATCAAGAAACACAGTTCCGTCTTCAAACCGATAAACGTGTTTTGGTTCAAACCGACTTATTTAAGGCTGAAATTGATACGATGGGTGGCGATCTTCGTAAGTTAGAACTCACGCAGCATCGTGCAGCAGATTCAGAAACGAATAATTTTGTGCTTTTAAATGATCAAGCGGCCCCATCCATTTATGTTGTGCAGTCCGGAATCGCAATAGGAAGCTTGGCAACGCATAAAGAATTGTTTACGAGCACTGCAACGAGCTATCAAATGGCAGCAGATCAAAATGAATTAAAAGTAGCATTAGAATGGTCTGGCGCTGACGGTGTGAAGTTAACGAAAACTTACACCTTTGTACGTGGTAGCTACCAAGTCAAAGTGGACCAAGTCATCACAAATGGTTCTGCCGCTGCCATTGATCCCCTTGCCTACTATCAAATAGTTCATGATAGTGAATCAAATCAAGGCACTAAGATGATGCCAACTTTTACCGGTGGCGCCTATTTTACGGACGCGGATAAGTATAAAAAGGTTAAATTTACCGAGATGGCCAAAGAGCCACTCTCTAAAACAGCGAAAGATGGCTGGGTCGGTTTAGTTCAACATTACTTTGTGGGTGCATGGATTCCTCAAGGTAGTAATGATCAGACGTTTTATACCAAAGACCTCGGTAATAAAATCTTCGCGATTGGAACTAAGTCTAATTTAGCTTCTGTAGCACCAGGTGCAACGGAAAACATTAGTGCCAAGCTTTATCTTGGCCCTCAAAAGCACGACGAGCTCATTAAGGCAGCACCAGGCCTAGAGTTCACAGTTGACTATGGTTGGCTCACTTTTATTGCCTCACCACTCTTTATGGTGTTATCTGCCATTCAAAGCGTTGTAGGTAATTGGGGCTTCTCAATTATTTTACTTACCGTATTAATTAAGCTTCTGTTCTATCCATTGTCTGCTTCAGGCTATCGTAATATGGCGCAAATGCGAGAGTTAGCGCCGCGCTTGCAACTTCTAAAGGATAAGTTTGGTGATGATCGTCAAAAAATGCAGCAGGCCATGATGGAGATGTATAAGAAAGAAAAAATTAATCCTATGGGCGGTTGTTTGCCAATTTTGGTCCAAATCCCTGTATTCATTTCACTTTATTGGATGTTGTTGGCCAGCGTTGAAATGCGTCATGCTCCTTTTGTTTTGTGGATCCATGACCTCTCAGCTCCAGATGCGCTCTTTGGACATATTTCATTTCTCGGCGATATGCCACTCGGTCTATTACCCATCTTAATGGGCCTTTCAATGATCGTACAAACCAAATTGAATCCAAAGCCAACGGATCCAGTGCAAGCGAAAGTAATGATGATTATGCCACTAGCATTTAGTGTCTTCTTCTTCTTCTTCCCTGCGGGGTTAGTGCTTTATTGGTTAGTGAATAACATCCTTTCAATTGCACAACAAGCACGTATTAATCATTTGATTCATGCGGCTGCCCTTGCTAAGAAAAAAGGAAATGCAGTCCGTTAAACTAAACTCCGACACTATCGCCGCGATTGCAACCGCATCCGGCGCTGGTGGTATTGGGGTAGTTCGTATTTCAGGGCCTCAGGCCGTCAACATCGCATTGGCTGTTCTTGGCCATTGCCCAAAACCTCGTCATGCCGCTTATTTGCGTTTTATAGATCACGATGGTCAAACCATTGATCAGGGCATTGCCATTTATTATGCCGCTCCGAATTCATACACTGGTGAGGATGTCCTTGAATTACAAGCTCACGGCGGACCAGCGCTTCTACAAATTTTATTAACACGCTGTTTATCGCTTGGCGCACGCCAAGCAGCGCCTGGTGAATTTACAAGACGTGCGTATCTCAATGAAAAAATGGATTTGGCACAGGCAGAAGCGGTAGCGGATGTGATTAATGCCGCCACTTCGGAAGCTGCACGAAGCGCCATGCGCTCATTATCTGGTGAGTTTTCAAATTGTATTCATGTTCTTCTTCAGCGTTTGATTGAATTAAGAATGTTTGTTGAAGCCTGTTTAGACTTTCCTGAAGAAGAGATTGATTTCATTTCGCAAGGAAACGTGAAGAACAAAATTCAAGATATTTTGCTCGATCTTCAAAAAATTTATGGCGAGGCTAAACAAGGTAATTTATTACGTGAGGGGTTAACGGTTGTGCTCGTCGGCCAACCGAATGTCGGTAAATCCAGCCTCATTAATCAATTAGCCGCTGAAGAGGTTGCCATTGTGACCGCTATTGCCGGCACAACCCGAGACACGATCAAAAGTTCAATTCAAATCAATGGGATACCTTTGCACATTGTTGATACAGCGGGCTTGCGTGACACGGAAGATGAGATTGAACAGTTCGGAATTGAGCGGACATGGCGAGCGCTAGAAAGCGCCAATATCGCATTATTATTGGTAGATGCAGCTCATGGTATTACGCAGGTGGAAAAATCGATTTTAGAGCGATTGGCGAGCGATTTACCTAAAATCTGGATCCATAACAAAATTGATCTAGCTAAAAAGACGCCCTTGGTTGAAGAGATTCATGGTGAGATGCATATTCACCTCTCAGCTAAACATGGTGACGGCATGAATCTCTTGCGCGAAACCTTGTTAAAAACGGTTGGTTGGCAATCAACCAATGAGGGCGTTTTTATGGCAAGGACGCGTCACTTAGAAGCCATCAAGCAGGTGGAGCAATTTTTACAAACGGCTTTAAGTGCCATCAATCAATCGGAACTGGTAGCAGAAAATCTAAGAATGGCCCAAGACACGCTAAGTAAGATTACGGGGGAATTTACGCCCGATGATTTATTGGGCGAGATTTTTAGTAAATTTTGTATTGGCAAGTAAGACTATTTTTTAGTAAATAGTCTTAGTATCCAACGAAATGGGAAACCAAATATCGCAAATACGCGATGTGTTTCACGTGAAACCATTTCATCGTTATGCGGCTCTTGAGATTCGTTGACGTCATACTTGACGCCAGTAATCATCGCTGCAATCAAATTATCTTTATGCATGATACTTTCGGTAATTACACCTAAGACATGGATACACACCAAGCCCACCCATGACCAAGCGCTATAATAATGAATATCGTGTAATAAGTCCGGTGCATTAAAAAGCCAGCCGTCGTTGAACACAAAAAATCCGCTGAACACGGTAAGTAAACCAGCGATCAGCAGTAGGTAAATGACAAGGGATCCGGCAGGGTTATGACCAACAAAGGGTTTGGCACGGCCTTGCAATGCCATCCAGGCGTAGCGTACGGCGCCTTCCGGATTGGGTGGAAAGCTTTTAAATTTGGCGTACCCTGTACAAAGGAAGCCCCAAAAGATTCGACTAATTAGAAGTCCGCCGGCGACGTAGCCAGCATTGGTGTGGATGATGCGATCCCACTCTGAATCGTGCGTATAAAATGCGACACTAAAGGCAATCACCAGAGACCAGTGAACGAGCCTAACAAAAGGGTCCCAAACGTATCGCATTTTACGCGGTGTTAAAAATTACTTAACAGTTAACAAGTAAGCAATGAAATTGCCTTTTTCCTGTGCAGTGCAATCACGAGTGATGATGTCGTTGCAATGTTTAGTAAAGTTCTTTTCAACGGTATCGATAGAAGTGAAGCGTTTTTCATTCACGGCTGGTGCAAGTGGACGAATTGGCTTGCCTGTTACCATGTGTTTACCATTGTCTGCTGGATTTGCAGTGTGGCATGAAGCACAAGCAACTTGCTTGCCTTTGATCGTCAATTCGCGATTAAAGAAGTTTTTACCATCTTCTTCAGATAGGCCTTTTGAAGCCGGGTCGATGTTCTTTGCAATTAATGCATATTTGTCAGCAAGTTTCTTCGCAGTGTCTACATCAGCATGTACGCTGAATGCTGTAATGCTGAGTAATGTTGCTAAGATAAAAGATAGTTTTTTCATTTTTTGTCTCCTGTATCGATTTAATAATAGTACGAGTTGCACGCGTTGAAAGTATTAGCAATAAGCATACCAAACTACCAACATAACATTATATTGATAATAAGGGATTTATGTTAACGAAATATGTCGCTTTGAATTAATTTGTAATTTTATAAAGTGTTCCACGTGAAACATCCTAGTTAAGCATGACGGACACCTTAGATTAAAGTAAGATACAAACCCTTTCGTTATTAAGCATTATTGACATGCAGTTCACTGAAAAATTTGATGTGATTGTGATTGGTGGCGGTCATGCAGGCACAGAAGCTGCATTGGCAGCTGCGCGCATGGGTCAAAAAACACTGCTTTTGACACACAATATTGAGACGCTCGGACAAATGTCTTGCAATCCTTCTATTGGGGGGATTGGCAAGGGCCATCTAGTGAAAGAGATTGATGCGCTTGGTGGCGCGATGGCCGCTGCCACCGATGAGGGCGGTATCCAGTTTCGTATATTAAATTCAAGTAAAGGCCCTGCTGTTCGCGCAACGAGAGCGCAAGCAGACCGTATTCTTTATAAGGCGGCCATTCGTCATCGCCTGGAAAATCAAGAGAATCTTTGGTTGTTCCAACAGGCGGTTGAGGACATTATTCTTGATGGTGATCGAGTGACAGGCGTCGTCACGCAAATTGGGTTACGTTTTGAGTCTACATCCGTCGTGCTCACCGCAGGCACCTTCTTGGCGGGCTTGATCCACGTGGGTCTAAGTCACTATCAAGCAGGCCGAGCGGGCGATCCACCGGCCATCTCGTTGGCCGCAAGATTAAGAGAAATTGGTTTACCGGCTGGCCGATTAAAAACTGGAACGCCGCCGCGGATTGATGGCCGAACCATTGATTATTCAGTGATGCAAGAACAGCCAGGCGATAACCCAGTCCCCGTATTTTCATTTTTGGGCAATGTGAGTCAGCACCCAAGACAAGTGTCTTGTTGGATCACACATACCAACGAAAAAACGCATGACATTATTCGCAGCGGTTTAGATCGTTCACCTATGTATACCGGCGTGATTGAAGGGGTTGGCCCACGCTACTGTCCTTCTGTTGAGGATAAAATCCATCGTTTTTCAGACAAAGAATCCCATCAAATTTTCCTGGAACCCGAGGGTTTGGAAACCCATGAAATTTATCCTAATGGGATTTCTACAAGCCTACCGTTTGATATTCAATATCAATTAGTACGCTCTATTCGTGGGTTGGAAAATGCTCATATTTTGCGTCCAGGTTATGCGATTGAATACGATTATTATGACCCGCGCGGTTTAAAAAACTCTCTAGAAACTAAGGCAGTTAAGGGCTTGTTTTTTGCTGGTCAAATCAATGGGACAACGGGCTATGAAGAAGCCGGCGCCCAAGGATTGTTAGCAGGCGCTAACGCGGCGCTCTATGCCCAAGGCAAGGAAAGCTGGTGTCCAAGTCGAAGCCAAGCCTATTTAGGGGTGTTGGTGGATGACTTAATTACACGCGGCGTGACAGAGCCTTATCGCATGTTTACGAGCCGTGCAGAGTATCGCCTATTGTTGCGTGAAGATAATGCGGACATTCGATTGACTGAAGCTGGTCGTAAGATCGGATTGGTGGATGATGTGCGTTGGGAAGCTTTTTCACGCAAGCAAGAAGCGATTTTGCGTGAACAAGAGCGTTTAAAGTCAACCTGGGTGCGCCCAGCGACCCTTCCCAAAGAAGACGCCATTCGGGTACTTGGTAAGCCAATTGAACATGAGTATTCTCTTTTTGAATTGCTGCGCAGGCCAGAATTAAGCTATGAAAGTTTGTTGAGTTTGCCAACTAGTGAGTCGGCAGTTAGTTATCATGATATTCCTGAGGATGTCCGTCAGCAGGTAGACATCGCAGCAAAATATCAAGGTTATATTGATCGTCAGCAAGATGAAATTGAGCGCCAATTAGGCAGTGAAGATACTAAACTCCCAGCAGAGATGGATTATTCAGATGTCCATGGATTGTCGATAGAAGTGCAGCAAAAACTTGCATTGCATAAACCAGAGACGATTGGTCAGGCGAGTCGTGTTTCGGGGGTAACGCCTGTCGCTGTTTCCCTATTGTTGGTTTATTTAAAACGCAAAAATCGTGCTAAAAAATTAGACGCCGGCGGTGAAAAGGTCGCATGAGCCAACAATCTATTCTCAGCGATGGCATCAGCCAAGCAGAGTTAAAGATATCAGAGCAAACCCAACAGAAATTGCTTGATTATCTAGTGCTCATGCAAAAGTGGAATAAGGTTCATAATTTAACAGCAGTGCGTGATGCGGATGAAATGGTGACATTGCACTTGCTAGATAGCTTGGTGGTGTTACCTTTTATTGATGCTAAAAGTTTGTTGGATGTTGGAAGTGGCGCAGGCTTACCAGGCATTCCGCTTGCACTATGTTTGCCTGATTTAAGTGTGACCGTTATCGATTCAAATAGTAAAAAAGTAAGCTTTATGCGCCAAGCGAAGGCAGAACTTGGGATTGCCAATTTGGAAGTTCTCGGGGGACGTGTTGAAGAGATTTCAAAGACTCACCTATATGAAATCATTATTTCCCGTGCTTTTTCTGATTTAAGTTTGTTTGTCTCTTTAACACATCATCTGCTAACAGCGCAGGGTAAATGGCTCGCGATGAAAGGCGTATACCCGACAGAGGAACTGGCAGAATTGGAAGCAAAAACAGGCATTACTCCTGCCAAGGTTGAAGTGTTAAAAGTGCCAGGGCTGGAAGCACAGAGACATTTGGTTTTTTTGCCAAATCAAAACATCAGTAATAGCTCAAAATAACATAGGCGACAGCATGAAAATATTAGCGATTACAAATCAAAAGGGTGGGGTTGGTAAAACAACGACCTGCGTCAATTTGGCGGCAAGTTTGGCGACATTTGGTAGTCGAGTTTTACTGGTTGATTTGGACCCGCAAGGCAATGCAACCACTGGAAGTGGCATTGATAAATCACAATTGAAAAACACGGTTTATCATGTTTTGATTGGCAGTAAAACCATTGCTGAAGTTACAAAAAAAACAGAAAAAAGTAATTTTCATGTATTGCCATCAAATAGAGATTTGGCTGGCGCGGAAATTGAGCTGGTTAATGAAATCGGCCGTGAAACAAAACTAAAAGTGGCTTTAGCCGAAGTGAAAGATCAGTACGATTATGTGCTGTTAGATTGCCCCCCTGCCCTCAATTTGGTGACGGTCAATGCATTAACAGCAGCTCATGCGGTGATGATACCGATGCAGTGCGAATATTATGCATTAGAAGGCCTTTCAGATTTGGTCAACACCATTAAGAAAGTGCGTACTCACCTCAATCCAACGCTAGAGATAGAGGGCCTCTTGCGAACGATGTTTGATAATCGCAACGTCTTAGCCCAGCAGGTTTCAGCACAATTACTTAGTCACTTTGGGGATAAGGTATACAACACGTTGATCCCTCGTAATATCCGGTTGGCGGAAGCGCCAAGTTATGGAATGCCGGCATTGATTTATGATAAATCGTCTAAAGGGGCACAGGCGTATTTGAAGCTTGCAAAAGAAATTATTGATCGACAAGTCGCAAAAAAATAAATATTCAGTATTCATTGGAATTGGACAAAAAATGGCAAAACTTAAAGGCTTGGGACGTGGGTTGGATGCATTGCTATCTAATGACTCAGAGACGAATGAACAATCTGATAATTTGACAAGCTTGGCTTTAGAGAAACTTCAGCCGGGTAAGTATCAACCAAGAACACATATGGATCAGGCCTCCTTGGAGAGCCTTGCGGATTCAATCCGCGCTCAAGGCATCATGCAGCCTATCGTCGTTCGACAAGTCGCAGGGGGCAATTATGAAATCATTGCCGGCGAAAGAAGATGGCGAGCATCTAAACTTGCTGGCTTAAAAGAAGTGCCGGTCATCGTCAGAGACATTGCTGATGACGTTGCATTGGCCATGGCGCTGATTGAGAATATTCAACGTGAAAATCTGAATCCAATTGAAGAGGCAAATGGTATTCAGCGCTTAATCAATGAATTCAATATGACTCACGAAACTGCAGCAAAAGCGGTTGGTCGATCAAGAAGCGCCGTGACTAATTTACTTAGACTGCAAAACCTCCATGGGGTTGTTCAAGAAATGCTCATGCAGTCTAAAATTGATATGGGGCACGCACGTGCTTTGCTAACTTTAGAAGGTGCTAAACAAATTGCAGCCGCTGAGCAAATTGTACAAAATCAGCTTTCTGTTCGAATGGCTGAGCAATTAGTCAAAAAATTATCCATCCCTTCAGCAGCTCCCAAAAAAGCTTTATCTAAAGATCGAGATGTTTTAAGGCTTCAAGAAACGCTTGCCCAAAATTTGGGTGCAGTGGTCACGATTGAAAATAGTAAAAATGGATCTGGTACCCTAAAAATACGCTATGCGAGCCTTGATCAGTTAGATGAAATTATTTCGAAAATTCATTAAAAATACTGTGCTAAGCTTGACTTGATTGTAATAAAACAAGACAATCGCGGTCTTTAGTAAGATTGATTTGTGCTGTTTTATCAAAAAATTAACAATAAATGGAAAACATTAAAACAGCGCAAGTCTATAAACAAATGGTGAAATGGCAGCTTCTAGCCACCATTTCAGTCGCCGTAATGTCGTTTATATTGGCTGAAAGTTTTGGCGCGGTTTCTGGTCAATATGCAGCAATTTCAGCATTGGCTGGTGGGATGTCAGCAGTTCTGGGTGGACTTGCTGGTGCACTGATTGCTAGAAGTGGCGATAAGAAAAACAATGCAGGTGCAATTTTAATCACAATGCTTAAGGCAGAAGCCGTCAAGATTTTCGTGATTGCCTTGCTTCTATTCTTAACATTTAAGTTGTACAGCGAACATTTGGTTCCAATCGCTTTGATTGTGGGCCTAGCAGCTTCAGCAATCTTGTCTGGTGCCGCTTTTTTTGGTTTAGATAAAAAATAAAGATAGACGCAAGTTTTTAAGGGTTTGATTTATGGCAACTGAACACGCATTAACTCCATCTAGCTACATAGAGCATCACCTCTCATTCAATAGTCAATCAATTGGTCAAGGATCATTCTGGTCATTGCACGTCGATACTTTGGTCATGTCAGTCGCGTTGGGTGTGATTACACTTGGTCTTATTTGGTGGGTTGTCCGTGGTGCCACAGCAGGTGTTCCAACGAAACGTCAGGCTTTTATGGAATTGGTTTTTGATTTCGTGGATGATCAAGTTAAAAACATTTATCACGGCAATCGCCATGCTTTTATTGCCCCTGCAGCTTTAACCGTGTTTGTTTGGGTGCTGATGATGAACGCAATGGACTTTTTGCCCGTAGATTGGGTTGCAGCATTAGTCAGCGCCATCGGTGGCGAGCATACTAAATGGCGTGTCGTTCCTACCTCTGACATTAACACAACATTTGCATTAGCATTGACCGTGTGGTTCTTAATGATTTTCTTTGCGATCAAAGCAAAGGGTCTTGGTGGTTGGATTCATGAATTGTTTTGTTCACCATTCGGTACAAATCCGCTTATTTGGCCAGCCAACTTCTTGTTCAATCTAATCGAATATGTATCAAAACCACTTTCACACTCATTGCGACTTTTCGGCAACATGTATGCGGGTGAGGTTATTTTCTTGTTGTTAGGCTTATGGGCAGCCACCGGCGTAACAGGCACGATCGCTGGCGCGATTTTAGGGGCTGGCTGGTCAATTTTCCATATTCTGATTGTTGCGTTACAGGCATTTATTTTCATGATGCTGACAGTCGTTTACTTGGCAATGGCACAAGAAAGTCATTAACAGTTTTTTGTTTTTAGTAGGTTAGTAATTTAGTTGTAAATGTAGTACTTAGTAATATCCCTCAATTTGAAAGGAAATGTAATGGAAGCTGTTCAATTTTTAGCAACAATTCAAGCATACACTGGTATTGGTATTGGTCTAATTATCGGTTTGGGTGCTGCTGGCGCTTGTATCGGTATTGGTATCATGTGTGCTAGTTTCTTGGAAGGCGCTGCACGTCAACCAGAAATGATCCCAGCATTGCAAGGTAAAGTATTCTTGCTATTGGGTCTTATCGATGCTTCATTCATTATTGGTGTTGGTCTTGCAATGATGTTTGCATTTGCAAACCCACTACTAAGCGTTGTTCCTCACTAAGCTATCAAATAATTAATTAGCTTAACTGGAGTCTGGGAGCAAAAATGGATATTAACTTTACACTGGTAGCACAAGCGATTGCATTCTTTGTGCTGATCGTGTTCACCATGAAATTTGTGTGGCCACCTTTGCTAAATGCAATCGAAACACGTCAAAAAGATATTGCTGATGGTTTAGCTGCTGGTGAAAAAGGCCGCGCTGAATTAGAGCAATCTTCAAAGCGTGCTTCTGAAGCACTTGCCGAAGCTAAAGTAAAAGCATCTGAAATTTTGGCGCTCGCTGAAAAACGTGCGACACAAATTGTTGAAGATGCTAAGGGCACCGCTAAAGCGGAAGGCGATCGCATTATCACTGGTGCAAAAGCTGAAATTGAGCAAGAGATTAATCGTGCTAAAGAAGGCTTACGTCAGCAAGTGTCGACGTTAGCAATCGCCGGTGCAGAAAAAATCTTGCGTAAAGAAATTGACGCTAAAGCGCACGCAGAGATTTTAACTGCAATCGCGAATGAGCTTTAGGAGGCCTTGGTAAATCATGGCTGAAGCGATAACGATAGCGAGACCTTATGCCACTGCGATTTTTCGCTTGGCTAAGGAAAAAAAAGCACTAGATAAGTGGTCTCATGAATTGGCTTTCATTGCTGCGGTCACACAGAACGCGCAAGTAAAAGTCTTAATTGATGATCCAAAATTACCTTCAAGCGAGCTCGAACGTGCTTTGCTTTCCATTTTTGATGGCAAGCTAGGCCATGCAGCGGTGAACTTGGTGAAGTTACTAATCGAAAATGATCGATTAGTCATCGTTGCTGACATTGTTGCTGCTTTTGAGGAACTAAAAGCGCTAGATGAAGGGGTGCTAGAAGCAGAATTGACAGCGGCCTCAAAACCAACTGGCGCACAAGTAAAAGCTTTGGTGAAACAATTAGAAGCAAAGTTTGGTAAAAAAATTGAAGCTCAAGTGAAATTGGATCCTGAATTAATTGGTGGGATTAAAATTGTAGTTGGCGATACAGTGATTGATGCATCTGTCCGCGCCCAATTGCAGTCACTTGCATACACGCTTAAAGGTTAGACACTTAAAAGTTTAGACCATCATAGGTCAGGAGACATAAAAATGCAGTTATCAACATCAGAAATCAGTGAACTGATTAAAAGTCGATTGGAGAATTTCTCCACGACGGCTGAGGCACGTACACAAGGTACGGTAGTTTCAGTCACGGACGGTATTGTTCGTATTCACGGCCTATCAAATGTAATGGCTGGTGAAATGATCGAGTTCCCAGGTAATACATTCGGCTTAGCGTTGAACCTAGAGCGTGACTCAGTCGGTGCCGTTGTTCTTGGTGATTACGAGCACATCACTGAAGGTGACATCTGTAAATGTACAGGTCGCATTTTGGAAGTGCCAGTAGGTCCAGAACTTATCGGTCGTGTAGTGGATGCGCTGGGCCGCCCTATTGATGGCAAAGGTCCAATCAATGCAAAAATGACTGACAAAATTGAAAAAGTTGCGCCAGGCGTTATTGCACGTAAATCAGTTTCCCAACCAGTACAAACTGGTATTAAAGCGATTGACTCGATGGTTCCAGTAGGCCGTGGTCAACGTGAATTGATTATTGGCGATCGTCAAACTGGTAAGACAGCCGTTGCAGTTGATGCGATCATCAACCAAAAGGGTCAAAACATGACCTGTATTTACGTTGCTGTTGGCCAAAAGGCTTCAACAATTGCTAACGTGGTACGAAAACTAGAACAATACGGTGCGCTTGATTACACCATCATTGTTGCGGCTTCTGCCTCTGACTCAGCAGCGTTGCAATTCATTGCACCATATTCTGGTTGTACGATGGGTGAATACTTCCGTGACCGTGGTCAAGATGCATTGATCATTTATGATGATTTGACAAAGCAAGCGATTGCTTACCGTCAAATTTCACTATTGCTTCGTCGTCCACCAGGCCGTGAAGCATATCCAGGCGACGTGTTCTACCTCCACTCACGTTTGTTAGAGCGTGCAGCTCGTGTCAACGAAGAGTACGTAGAAAAATTCACGAATGGCGAAGTCAAAGGCAAAACAGGTTCATTAACTGCCTTGCCAATTATTGAAACACAAGCGGGTGACGTTTCTGCATTCGTTCCAACGAACGTGATTTCGATCACTGACGGTCAAATCTTCTTGGAAACAGACTTGTTCAACGCTGGTATCCGTCCTGCGATTAACGCTGGTATTTCAGTGTCTCGTGTGGGTGGTGCAGCACAAACTAAGGTTGTTAAGAAACTTGGCGGCGGCGTTCGTTTGGCATTGGCTCAATACCGTGAATTGGCAGCGTTTGCTCAGTTCGCTTCAGATTTGGATGAAGCAACACGTAAGCAACTTGAACGCGGTCGTTTGGTGACAGAGTTGATGAAGCAAGCACAATACTTACCACTTTCTGTTTCAGAAATGGCGATCAGCTTGCAAGCAGCAAACAAGGGTTATTTGGATGATGTGCCAGTGACTAAAGTGTTGGCATTTGAATCTGCACTACATGCATTCATCAAAGCCAAATACAAAGGCTTGGTAGAGCGTATTGAATCAACTTTAGATCTTTCAAAGGATGATGACAAAGAATTGACATCCGCCATTGAAGATTTCAAAGCCAATAGCGCTTATTAATTCGTACTCAAGCTGGAGCTAAATAATGGCTGGTAGTAAGGAAATTAGAACCAAGATCAAAAGTGTAGAAAATACACGTAAGATCACCAAAGCCATGGAAATGGTAGCAGCATCGAAAATGCGTAAAGCGCAGGATCGTATGCGTGCTGCACGTCCATACGCAGAAAAGATTCGCAATGTTGCGGCGCACATGTCATTTGCTGAGCCTGAGTACAAGCACCCTTTCTTGATCAAACGTGACAGCGTTAAAAGCGTAGGTGTGATCGTTGTGACTTCTGATAAAGGGTTGTGTGGCGGCTTGAACACCAATGCGTTACGCGTTGCTGTGAATCAAATGCAAGCTTGGGAAGCTGAAAACCTTTCTGTGAAGGTCTGTGCAATCGGTAACAAAGGCTTAGGTTTCATGGGTCGTATCAATGCAGATGTGAAATCACAGCTCATTGGTTTGGGCGATGCCCCGCACATGGACAAACTTATTGGCCCAGTTAAAGTGATGCTAGATGCCTACGTTGCTGGCGAAATTGATCAGTTGTATGTGGTTTACAACAAATTCATTAACGCCATGAAACAAGAAACTAAATTAGAGCAACTGCTACCACTTTCAGGTGAAAATCTTGGTGCACCGAAAGGTCATTGGGATTACATCTACGAGCCGGAAGCGCAAGTGGTGATTGATGATTTGATGGTTCGTTATATTGAATCGGTCATTTATCAAGCGGTCGCTGAAAACATGGCCTCTGAGCAAAGTGCTCGTATGGTGGCTATGAAAGCAGCGTCTGATAATGCGAAGACTGTGATTGGCGAATTGAAACTGGTTTATAACAAAGCGCGCCAAGCAGCGATTACAAAAGAAATTTCTGAAATTGTTGGTGGTGCGGCAGCGGTATCGGGTTAATAACGACATCAATATCGAATATAAATATCGAATTAAGCATAGATGGGGATCATTAAGATGAGTCAAGGTAAAGTTGTTCAGTGTATCGGCGCTGTTGTTGACGTGGAATTTCCGCGCGACCAAATGCCTAAGGTTTATGAAGCCTTGGTATTAGACGAAGAAGGTTCTACAGCAGAGGCTGGCCTTACATTCGAAGTTCAACAGCAATTAGGTGATGGTATTGTTCGTACCATTGCGATGGGTTCAAGTGACGGCCTACGTCGTGGCATGGCTGTGAAAGCAACTGGCGCTGGTATCTCTGTGCCAGTTGGTACAGCGACACTCGGCCGTGTGATGGATGTGCTAGGCCGTCCAATCGACGAAGCTGGTCCAATCTTAACCGACGAACGTCGTGAGATTCACCAACACGCTCCAACATTTGAAGAATTGTCTCCATCAGTAGACTTGCTCGAAACAGGGATTAAGGTGATTGACTTGGTCTGTCCGTTTGCTAAAGGCGGTAAAGTTGGTCTATTCGGCGGTGCTGGTGTAGGTAAGACCGTTAACATGCTTGAATTGATTAACAACATTGCTAAAGAGCACTCAGGTTTGTCAGTGTTTGCGGGCGTGGGTGAACGTACTCGTGAAGGTAACGACTTCTACCATGAAATGGCTGAAGCAGGCGTTATTAAGCTCGACAACATGGCTGAATCAAAAGTGGCGATGGTGTTTGGTCAAATGAACGAACCACCAGGCAACCGTTTACGTGTGGCTTTGTCAGGGTTGACCATGGCTGAGAAATTCCGTGACGAAGGCCGTGATATTTTGTTCTTCGTAGATAACATCTACCGTTACACATTAGCTGGTACTGAAGTATCAGCGTTGCTAGGTCGTATGCCATCAGCGGTGGGTTACCAACCAACATTGGCAGAAGAAATGGGCCGCTTACAAGAACGTATTACATCAACTAAAGTTGGTTCTATTACTTCTATTCAAGCGGTTTATGTGCCTGCGGATGACTTGACTGACCCGTCACCAGCGACAACATTCCAACATTTGGACTCAACCGTTGTATTGTCACGTGATATCGCATCATTGGGTATTTACCCAGCAGTTGATCCACTTGACTCAACATCACGTCAATTGGACCCACTCGTGGTTGGTGAAGAGCACTACTCAGTAGCACGTAGCGTTCAACAAACACTCCAACGTTATAAAGAGTTGCGTGACATTATCGCGATTCTTGGCATGGACGAATTGGCGCCAGAAGATAAATTGGCTGTTGCCCGTGCGCGTAAAATTCAACGTTTCTTGTCACAACCTTTCCACGTTGCTGAAGTGTTTACTGGCGCGCCAGGTAAGTACGTGCCATTAAAAGAAACCATCAAAGGTTTCAAAGGTATTGTGAACGGTGATTACGACCACCTGCCAGAGCAAGCGTTCTACATGGTTGGCGCAATTGAAGAAGCTGTAGAAAAAGCTAAAACTCTGTAATTTGCTATAAAACTAGCTAAACAGACAGAAAGCAAATAGGTAACTAATATGGCAACAACAATACAAATCGATGTAGTGAGTGCTGAAGAATCCATTTTCTCAGGTGAGGCAGAGTTTGTTGTCGCTCCTGCGATCATGGGTGAAGTTGGTATCTACCCACGTCACACGCCGATGCTTACTACGATTAAGCCGGGCGCGCTGCGTATTAAGTTAGCAGCAGGCGACGAACAATTAATCTTTGTTTCTGGTGGTATTCTTGAGGTTCAACCTGGTTTAGTGACAGTGCTTGCTGATACAGCAATTCGTGGTCAAGATTTGGATGAGGCGAAAGCGTTGGAAGTGAAACGTTTAGCTGAAGAAACCTTAAGAAGTAACGCAAGTGAAGTGAACTACGCATTGGCACAAAGCGAATTGGTTGAAGCGATTGCTCAACTTCAAGCAATTGCTAAGCTGCGAAAAACAACACACTAGAAGCATTATTTTAATTTCATCAAAAAAGGCAGCTTAGGCTGCCTTTTTTGTTTTGATCGCGCGATTCCATTACAATGAAAATATTGATTAAAACTACAAGTCATCATCAACCATGCCAACAAAAGTAAATATTGTCATTCTTGCAGCAGGTAAAGGAACGCGTATGCAATCCTTGACCCCTAAGGTTTTGCATTGTTTAGCTGGTAAGCCATTACTCCAACATGTAATAGAGGCAGCAAAAGCCCTGTCACCGAGTAAGATGATCCTTATTTACGGTTACGGTGGTGATGCGGTTCCCAATGCATTTACTCAAAAAGACCTTATTTGGGTAGAACAAAAAGAGCAATTGGGAACAGGTCATGCCGTCTTGCAGGCGTCGCCCAAATTAGATGACGACGGAACCACGCTTATTTTATTAGGGGATGTTCCCTTGCTAAATGCATCAAGCTGTTTAGCACTGCTCAATAAAACAAAATCTATTGGTTTGCTAACAGTGAATAAAGAAAATCCAACCGGATATGGTCGGGTTATTAGAGATGCTCAGGGTCATATTGTCTCCATTGTTGAGCATAAAGATGCTACTGAAGCGCAAAAGAAAGTTACGGAAGTGAACACTGGAATTATTGCTGTGAATAATGGCAAATTGAAAAAGTGGTTATCACAACTGAGCAATGATAACGCGCAAGGGGAATATTACCTGACAGATATTATTGCAATGGCAGTTAATGAAGGCCTGAGTGTTGAAGCAGAAGTGACCCATGACGAGTCTTCTGTAGCAGGCGTTAATTCAAAAGCTGACTTAGCGGGTTTGGAGCGTGTGTATCAGCTCGCTTATGCAACCAAATTGATGGAAGCAGGCGCAACAATTGCTGACCCTTTTAGAATTGATGTAAGGGGCGAGTTAACAGTCGGCAAGGACGTTGAAATTGATGTGGGCTGTGTCTTTGAAGGTCATGTGATATTGGCTGATCAAGTTAAAATTGGTCCTTATTGTGTGATTAAAGATAGTGTCATTGGTCGGGCAACAACCGTTGCTGCGTTTACGCATATCGATCAAGCAAAAGTGGCAGCGGATTGTAAGTTAGGACCTTATGCACGATTACGTCCTGGTGCAGAACTTGCCGATTCAGCGCATGTCGGAAATTTTGTTGAAATTAAAAATAGCCAAATTGGTGTGAACTCAAAAGTAAATCATTTGAGTTATGTGGGAGATGCAACCATCGGTCAAAACGTCAATATTGGAGCTGGCACCATTACTTGTAATTACGATGGCGTAAACAAATACAGAACGGTCATTGAAGATAACGTATTTATTGGTTCGGATACCCAGTTAGTTGCCCCGGTAGTGATTGGTGAAGGTGCTACAATTGCAGCTGGCTCGACCATCACAAAGAACGCTCCAGCAGGGCAATTGACTTTCTGTCGTGCTAAAGATCAAAAGAGTATCCCTAACTGGAAACGCCCAGTTAAAAAATAATTAGAGAGTAAAAGAAAGATCATTATGTGTGGCATTGTTGGCGCAATCGGAAGTAGAAATATTGTTTCGACCCTAATCGAGGGCTTAAGTCGTCTCGAGTATCGCGGTTATGATTCAGCGGGAATTGCTGTGTTAAATGGCAAGTCTATCGAGCGGGTCCGAGCAGTTGGCCGGGTTGCTGCAATGACAGACAAAGCAAATGAAGTGCAGCTCCATGGTGAAATAGGCATTGGCCATACCCGCTGGGCAACGCATGGCGGTGTTACAGAAAGTAATGCCCATCCTCATGTCTCAAAAAATGAAATCGCTGTTGTGCATAACGGCATTATCGAGAATCACGATGAGCAGCGTGATCGTTTAGAAAAACTTGGTTACGTTTTTGAGTCGCAAACCGATACGGAAGTGATCGCGCATCTCATTCATTATTATCACAACCAGGGTTTAGTTCTACTTGCGGCAACCCAAAAAGCGGTGACTGAGTTAACAGGGGCTTTTGCGATTAGCGTGATTTCAGTTAAAGAACCTAACGCGATGATTACGGCTCGATTTGGTTGCCCCTTGCTTATTGGTTTAGGTGAGGGGGAGAATTTTATTGCTTCGGATGTTTCTGCCGTGTTGTCCGTAACCCGTAAAGTGATGTATCTAGAAGATGGGGATGTTGCAGAAATTCGACGTGATGGTGTAACCGTATTTGGGGCAGATGGTAAAGTAGTTGAACGTAAAGTACATTTAAGTGATGTCTCCTTAGCCTCGATGGAGTTAGGCCCTTATGCCCACTTCATGCAAAAAGAAATTCACGAACAACCTCGTGCTTTAGCCGACACCATTGAAGCATTAATTGATGATAATCATTTCTCGCCAGCCCTATTTGGTGATGGCGCTGAAGCAATTTTCAATCAAGTGGATAGCATTCTTATTTTGGCAGCCGGCACCAGTTACTATGCTGCGTTGACTGCCAAATATTGGATCGAAGATATTGCAAAACTTCCGACCAGTGTAGAAATCGCGAGTGAATATCGCTATCGTCAATCAGTCCCAAACCCGAAACAACTGATCGTGACGATCTCGCAATCGGGTGAAACCCTCGATACGATGGAAGCGTTGAAGCATGCTAAATCGTTAGGTCAGAATCTCACATTGGCCATATGTAATGTTCAAGAGAGTGCTATTCCTCGTGCTTCGTCCCTTGTTTTTTATACACGTGCAGGGGCAGAAATTGGCGTGGCATCTACCAAAGCATTTACCACTCAGTTGGTCGCATTGTTTACTTTGGCTGCTACTTTAGCGAAGCAACGTAGTTTGCTTAATCGTAAACAAGAACAGCAGTATTTAAATGCGCTTCGTCAGCTTGCGGTAAGTGTGCAACATGCGCTGAATTTAGAACCTCAAATCCGAGAATGGGCAAAAGCCTTTGCTAATAAACATCATGCTTTGTTTTTAGGCCGAGGCATCCATTATCCAATCGCATTGGAGGGGGCTTTAAAGCTCAAGGAGATCTCGTATATTCATGCTGAGGCCTACCCTGCCGGAGAACTTAAACATGGCCCATTGGCCTTGGTAGATAGTGATATGCCGATTGTCGTGATTGCCCCGAATGACGTGCTGCTTGAGAAGGTGAAATCAAATATGCAAGAAGTGGCTGCCCGCGGTGGTCAACTTTTTGTATTTGCTGATGCAGATAGCCATTTTGCTGAAAGCGAAGGTGTTCACGTTATTCGCACCCCACGTCATGTGGGTGTGCTCTCTCCGATCTTGCATACGATCCCAGTTCAATTGCTTGCTTACCATGCCGCATTGTTAAAAGGGACTGATGTAGATAAACCACGTAACCTCGCAAAATCAGTGACGGTTGAATAAGCTCGCTTGATGTTATTTTGTGCAGTAATGTTCATATAAAATACCCATCACTGATTGGGCTATTGGGCTCACTGAAGAATAATAAATAAGCTTTCCTTCGCGCCTTGTTTTAACAAGGCCTTCAGTTCTTAGTACTGTTAATTGCTGTGATAGTGTTGGTTGATGTATTTGTAAAGTTTCTTCTAACTCACTGACGCATTTTTCACCCTGACTGATCTCGCACAGCAAAATCATTCGATCACGATTAGACAATACGGACATCAATTTACAAGCCTTCTCGGCGGATGAAGTCATTTTTTTTAAGTCAATTTTTTGAGTCATTACGTAATTCCTTAAAATAAAGCTTGATATATTATATAAATTTATATAATATATATTTACAAAATATAAAAGGATTATATATGACAAAGCAATATAATGAAATCACACAAGATATTAGTCAGTCTTTAGCAAAATTAAGAACCCAAGCCCCTGACATGATGAAAGGCTTTAGATTGTTATCGCAAGCAGCGACTCAAGATGGTGTTCTTGATAAAAAGACTAAGGAATTAATAGCATTAGCGCTGGGAATTGCTTCCCATTGCGATGGCTGTATAGGCTTTCATACGCAAGCTTTAGCGAGGTTAGGTGCTACCCAAGAAGAAGTGGTGGAAACATTAAGTATGGCTGTCTATATGGGCGGCGGACCTTCTTTAATGTACGCTGCTGAAACACTCACAGCTTTTGAACAGGCGAAAATTGCTTAACTTAAATATGATCATTGAAGCTTTAATTGGTGGCGTGCTCATTGGTATCGCCGTTTCATTTCTCTTACTTTTTAACGGTAAGGTGTTGGGTGTGAGCGGCATTATAAGTGACCTGATTAATAAACCGATTCATAACAATTATTGGCGATTATTTTTTGTGATCGGCCTTTTGATATCACCTTTTATCTACAACCTTTATAAGCCTATGCCAGTGCCTACAATCACTACTAATAATTTAATGATTATCGTGGGCGGCTTATTAGTAGGACTCGGTAGCCGTTATGCTTCTGGATGTACTAGTGGGCATGGTGTATGTGGCATCGCAAGACTATCGATACGGTCAATGATAGCAACAATCACCTTTATTTCATTTGGGGCGCTGACTGTATTTTTAATGCAGCGAGTATTTGTATGAGTAGTTTGATTGCGCTATTTGCAGGCATTGTGTTTGGGTTAGGTCTCATCGTTTCTCAAATGACCAATCCATCAAAGATTATTGGTTTCTTAACCGTAGGAAAGCATTGGGATCCATCATTAGTGTTTGTAATGATTTCAGCCATATTTGTGAGTTATTTTGCTTTTGCTTATGCTAAAAGAAGGAGGGCGTCGTTTTTTAATTTAGATTTTGAAATACCAAAAAGAACGGAGATTGATAAGCAATTGATCATTGGCTCTGCTTTATTTGGCATTGGTTGGGGGATCGTAGGGTATTGTCCTGCCCCAGCGATTACGGCATTATTTTTTGGTAACCCACAAACATTATTATTTGTCGGTGCGATGTTGATAGGGATGTATTTGTTTAGAGTGATTAACAAATAATTTATGTAATTTTTGCGCTAGGCAATTGCCATTTAAATTGTATTGCCAGGCCTCTTAATAACGTCGTGATGCTAGCCGACAAGAATAGAACGAGCCATCCAGGCAAATTGAGTTCTGATAAACCAATCAATAACCAGCTTCCAAGAAATGCTAACACCGCATAAGGTTGGTGGTCATTGAATGCCTTAGGAATTTCGTTACAACAAATATCTCTTAGTACCCCACCAAAGACCGCGGTCATCATGCCCATTAGTGCTGCAACAATTGCTGGCATTCCTAAATCCAACGGAATTTGTGTTCCTAATGCCGCAAATAAACCGAGGCCTAAAGCATCAGGAATTTGAATCGCTTTTTCTGTAATGCTGATATGTCGCTCGCGCATAAAAATCATGGCAAGGATGCAAGTTGCGATTAAACCCCATAGCCAAACCGAATGACTGACCCAAAAGAATGGTCGTCTATCAAGTAAGATATCTCGGAGTGTTCCGCCACCAAAAGCAGATACTCCACTAACGATGCATAGGCCGACAACGTCCATTTTTTTTCGAATGCCAGCAATTAGTCCAGAAAGCGCAAATGCGAACGTAGCGACGATTTCGATAGAAAACTGAACGCTATGCATTGAAAGATTTAACATTGGAAGTATCTTGAACTTTTACAGCCAGTCCCAATTAGCGTGCGCTTTGCGCGGTGCATTTTTCATCATGAAGTCCCAAAGCCAGGGCGGGATGAAACGTAAAATTCTGGCTAAACAGCCCATTTGCCATGGGATGACGATAAAGCGTTTTTTCTTGGCGATCGCCTGGGCGAACTTTTTGGCTGCAATATCAGGCGCCATTAAAAATGGCATGGGATATTGATTGATATCCGTCATTGGTGTTTTGATAAAACCGGGTGCAATCGTAGTGACGTTAATTCCACTAGGATTTAATTCAACGCGTAAGCTTTCAAGGTAGGCAATCGTCGCGGCTTTAGATGCACTATAGGCGCTAGCGCCAGGTAAGCCTCTAATGCCAGCAACGCTCGCAATGCCGACCAAGCTTCCCTTTTTAGCCTGCTTCATCACATGAATAAATGGTTGAAATGTATGCACCATGCCGAGCAAATTAATATCAATCACCCCTTTGAAGGTCTTGATGTCATCTTTATTTTCAGTGAGTGTGCCAGCACTAACGCCAGCATTAGCGATCACAATATCAGGCGGGCCAAATTGTGCAATAAAGTCTTGCGCTGCTTTTTCTAGAGCATCGGAATCTCTTACATCAACTGCGTAAATAATGGTTTTTGTTGGGAGTTTTTCTTGAAGCGATGTTAATAAAGAAAGACGTCTTGCCACTAAGCCAATAATGGCGCCTTCACTGGCATAGTGCTCAGCGAGTGCTTGCCCTATGCCACTTGAGGCGCCAGTAATAAATACTTTAAGTTGAGACACAATTGTGTCCGTAATTATTTCTTAGCGGCTTTGTCTTTTCTGATGTTTTCAATGAGGTAATTGGCAACATTAAATACTTCTTGGTTGCCTCCAGCCATCGTCACAGAAGTGGTGTATTTGCCATCAATAATTAATGTTGGAACACCTGTCGCTCCAGAGGCTCGGAAGATTTGCGCTGCTTGATTAAGTTTAGTATTCATTGAGAAAGAGTTAAATTCCGCCTCTACTTTTTTATGATCTAAACCACTTTCTTTAGTAATCCAATCGATCGTCGCACGTTCATCATTTGGAAGAAAAGCTTTTTGTTTATGAAGCGCATCAAATAGTTTGCTATGCAACTTTTCTGTTAGGCCTAATGCTTCCATCACATAGTAAGCTTTAGCCATCGGTGCCCAATCAGGACGAGGCAGTCCAGGAACGCGTTTAAAAACCACGTCTTTAGGTAAAGTTTTTACCCAGGCAGCTAGTTGTGGCTCCAATGCATAACAATGAGGGCAGCCATACCAAAACAACTCGGTTACTTCAATCTTTGCTGGATTGTCTGTTGGAATGATTTGGGTCGTAGGGCTAAATTCAGTGCCACTTTGTGGGGCTTCTGCCATGACTGCTGTAGAAACAAGCAACATGAGCGCTGTAAGAAGTTTTTTCATGTTTAATATCCTTTAAAAATTAAATCTTTTATCACAAATTAATTAACGTATCTCGATCATTCTCGCTGACAATTTATTGAACAGAGTTTGTATTAACTTTGATTAAGTCAGTTTTAAATCCGTTCTCTACTAAATCATTTTTAGTTTTAGTAATTTGAGATGGATCTGCGAATGGGCCAACACGTACACGGTGCAACACTCCCTTTTCAGGAATGTTGACGGTTTGAATGAGGGCCTCTAAACCAAGCAGGGCCAACTTAGCTTTCATGTTGTCTGCTTCTTGTTCAGTTTGAAATGCACCGACTTGAAGAAAGTAAGTTTCTGTAGGCTTGGTGTTATCATTTTGAAGCTGTTTTATTTCTTGTTCGGTTACTTTAGATTCATTGCCTGGCAAGATATTGTAGTACTCAAAACGATCTTTAGTCGGCGCTGCGTCAGCGGTCGGGGCTTTTTTCGTCTCAACAGGATCGCCAGACTCTACCGTTACATTGGTATTACTCTTGGCAGTAAAAGGACTCTCCCCACCTTTGATATACACTGTAAACGCAACCGCAATTGCTACCCCAGCGAGTAAGCCTACAATTAGACCGTTTAAAAATGGATTAGAATTTTTTTCAGGTTTAGCTGGCGCTGGTTTGTAATCTCTAGTCATATTGATATCCACTTAATTACATATTTTGAATCAAATAATCCTTACATTTTGTTAGGGGCGCTTACCCCTAGCAACTCAAGGCCATTTCGTAAAACTTGTTGCGTTGCACTAATAAGTGCTAAACGCGCCAATTTAGTTGTTTCATCTTCAACGAGGATTTTATGCTCATTGTAAAAGCTATGCAGGTCGCTTGCTAAATCTTTTAAATAATTTGCAATACTATGAGGAGCTAAATCCACCGCAGCAGTCTCAATCACCTCGGGGAATTCACTTAAGCGTTGCATTAAAGCAGCATCATGCGCGCTATTGAGGGGGCTTAAATCTACGGTAGATAAGATTTTTGTGTCACGGCCCCATTGGGCAAGGACGCTGCAAATCCGTGCGTGTGCATATTGAATATAATAAACTGGATTATCGTTAGTTTGTGCACGGGCTAAATCGATATCGAAAATTAATTGTGAGTCTGCACGACGCGCGGCTAAGAAGTAGCGCGTTGCATCGCAACCGACCTCTTCTATGAGGTCGCGAAGGGTGACATAACTGCCGGCACGTTTGGATAATTTGACCTCTTCACCACCTCGCATCACCGTGACCATTTGATGCAATACGTAATCAGGCCATCCTTGAGGTATACCAACATTTAAAGCTTGCAAGCCAGCGCGCACGCGCGTGATAGTACTATGGTGATCTGCGCCTTGTTCGTTGATCACTCTATGAAAGCCGCGATTCCATTTGTCGACGTGATAAGCCACGTCAGGCACGAAGTAGGTATAGCCACCATCAGTTTTTCGCATCACTCGGTCTTTATCGTCCCCGAAGTCTGTGGTGCGAAGCCAAAGCGCATCTTCTTGTTCGTAAGTATGTCCACTGGCAATTAAGCTGTTAACCGTACTTTCAACCTTGCCATCTGTATAAAGGGCGGATTCAAGTGAAAATACATCAAAGTTAATTTGGAATGCACGTAAATCTAAATCTTGTTCGTGGCGTAAATAAGCGACTGAAAATGCCCGAATCGATTCAGCATCTTCAACATCACCACTTGCGGTGACTTTGATATCGTCAGCAATGACGGTTTCCTTGTTCAGGTAAGCTTTTGCGACGTCGGCAATGTACTCACCACGGTAGCCAGCTTCAGGCCATGTTGCATCGTCTGGCGTTACGCCTCTGCAACGTAATTGCACGGAGTGCGTCAAGTTATCAATCTGAACGCCAGCATCATTGTAGTAAAATTCACGGGTGACGGCCCAACCGTTTGCGTCAAGTAAGCGTGCTAAACAATCACCCACTGCGGCACCTCGGCCATGACCGACGTGGAGAGGACCTGTCGGGTTGGCTGAAACGAACTCAACCTGCACTTTGCGACCTTGGCCAAGTTGATTATGCCCAAACTTTTCGCCTTGTTCGGCAATCAAGCTAATGACGGTTTGTTTAGCATTGGCACCGAGGTAAAAGTTGATAAAGCCAGCCCCTGCGATTTCCACTTTTTCAACATAAGCAGAAGTTGGCAGGGCTTTGATTAAGCTTTCTGCAATGGCACGTGGGTTTTGGCGAAGCGGCTTAGCAAGTAGCATGGCTAAATTAGTAGAAAAATCGCCGTGGTCTTTGTTTTTTGGGCGCTCGAGATGAATAGTAAAATTAGACCCGTCAAAATCAGCGTTTTGCGTTAAGCTTTTTGCGGCTTGTGCCAGTAATTCGGTAATATGTGCTTTCAAGGCAGAATATCTAAGAGGTATAAAAGGTGTATTTTAACTCATTGAGTGCTCGCGCTCATCCCCTATTCCATTTTATCTAATGTTGACTTAGCCTTAATGGAAAAAAACATTCTTCAAATTGCATTGGATGTCCCTTTAGACCGACTATTCGACTATCTCGATGGTGGTTTTGATGTTCAAGTTGGTCAACGTGTTGTTGTGCCTTTTGGTTCACGCAAAGTCGTTGGTGTGGTCGTTGGTATTTCGGATACCAGTGATTTTGCCATTGAAAAACTAAAATCGATTGCGCAGGTGTTTGATGGCGAGCCCACCCTTGATGCCGATACATTTGGACTGCTGAGATTTTGTGCAGATTATTATCAATATCCATTTGGTCAGGCCTTATTAGCAAGCTTGCCCACAAGACTAAGACAGACAGAGCCAGCGGTCTCCCGAAAACAGTTTTTATATACATTTTCTCCAGAAGGATTGCAGGCGAGCTTAGATCAAATTCCTGCCAGGCAAGTGGTGCAACGTAAGATTTTTGTCGCCCTTCAACAAGGGCCCTTGACCGAAGCTGCGCTTAAAAACATCTCTGGTGGGTGGCGGTCTGCGATGGAAGCTTTTCAAGTAAAAGGCTGGGTATACGCTGAACAAGTTTTGGTTGGATTCAAGTCAGCATTACCCGCTGTTCCTCCACCCCCACTCAATGAGGAGCAAACATTCGCGGTTAATCAAGTCGTTGAAAGTGCGCAGGGTTTTAAACCATTTTTATTACACGGCATTACAGGTAGCGGTAAAACAGAAGTTTATATGCAGATCTTGCAGCAAGTGTTAACAGATGAACTCAGTCAAGCCTTGGTGCTCGTCCCAGAGATTAATCTGACCCCGCAGCTAGAAGCGCGCTTTAGAAATCGATTGCCTCATTTGCCTCTAGTCTCTCTGCATAGTAATCTTGGAGAGAGTGAGCGCTTACAAAATTGGCGGCTGGCACAATCAGGACAGGCCAGAATTATCATTGGTACCCGCTTGGCGGTATTCACACCCATTCCAAATCTAAAAATAGTGTTGGTGGATGAAGAGCACGACGGTTCCTATAAACAGCAAGATAGTATGCGTTACCATGCGCGTGATGTTGCCATGGTCCGAGCGCAGCGCAATAAAGTCCCCATTATGATGGGGAGCGCAACCCCAGCACTTGAAACTTGGCAGAATGCAAAAATCGGTAAGTACAGCTTACTGACTTTGAATAATCGGGCGGTTGCTCAATCCGATTTACCTAATATTCGTTGTATCGATACCACAAAACAAGAGAGCACGAATGGGCTCACGCCAGTTCTAGTGAATGCGATGCGGGAGCGGCTTGAGAAAGGCGAACAAAGCCTACTGTTCATTAACCGGCGTGGTTATTCTCCAGTTTTGCTTTGCAGCGCTTGTCATTGGATCGCGCCATGTACGCGTTGTAGTAGTCGATTGGTTGTACATCTAAAACAAGGCCGTCTGCGATGCCATCATTGTGGCCATGAGCAGAAAATTGTTCGCCAATGTCCGAGTTGCGGCAATGCAGATCTTCATCCAACAGGCCATGGCACCCAGCGTTTGGAAGAGACGTTAAAACAACTATTTCCAAGCGCCAGAATACAGCGTGTTGATCGAGATAGCACCAGTCGCAAAGAAGCCTTAAATGAGATTTTGACGGCAGTCCATTCGAATGAGATTGATATTTTAATTGGCACTCAAATGCTAGCCAAAGGGCATGACTTTCCGAATCTTACTTTAGTTGGCGTGATTGATACCGACAGCGCATTGTTTAGTCCAGACTTTAGAGCTTCAGAACGTTTATTTGCTCAATTGATGCAAGTTTCTGGACGTGCGGGACGTGCAGAAAAAGCCGGAGAAGTCTTAATACAAACTGCGTTTCCAAGTCACCATTTATTCAATGCCCTGCGAAGCCAAGATTACCCTGCCTATGCACAAACTTTACTGGAAGAACGAGAAGCAGCAAACTTCCCACCCTATTGTTATTTGGCCTTATTGCGCGCTGAGTCGAGCAATTATCGAGACGTGGAAAACTTCTTAAATTTTGCTTTTGAATTAGCAAGAGCGTCGAGTAAGCAAGTGCTTACTTATGATCCGATGCCTGCACAAATGGAAAGGTTAAAAGGGATGGATCGCGGTCAGGTGTTGATGCAAGCTAGCCAACGGGGTGCTCTACAAAAACTGCTTGCCACCATTACGCCGCAATTAAGGGCAAGTAAATTAGCCGCTAAAGTGCGTTGGAGTGTGGACGTGGATCCAATGGAGTTTTAAGCTTGATGATATTGCTTGCTGTGTTCACGCACTGCTGACAAAAATGCTGCAGCATTTTCCGGTGGGGTCCACTGCGTAATGCCGTGACCAAGATTAAAGACGTGACCATGACCTTTGCCGTAACTCGCTAAAATCGTTGCGACTTCTTTTTCGATCGCTTCAGGCGTGGATAGTAAAATGGCTGGATCCATGTTGCCCTGCAATGCGACTTTATCACCCACACGTTGACGCGCTTCGCCTAGGCTTACCGCCCAATCTAAACCTAAAGCATCTGCACCAATAGCGGCTTGCGCTTCAAGCCATAATGCCCCCCCTTTAGTGAAGACAATGCTAGGTACTTTTTTGCCTTCTGAGGTTTTGGTGAGCCCATTCACGATTTTTTGCATATAAGCTAATGAAAATTCTTGGTAAGCATTATGTGAAAGTGCCCCGCCCCAAGAATCAAAAATCATTACGGCTTGTGCGCCCGCGGCAATTTGCGCATTGAGGTACAGAATAACCGTTTGGGCGGTCGTTTCTAGAATGTGATGCAATAAATCCGGGCGTGCATAAGCCATTTTTTTAATGGTTAAAAAGTCTGTTCCACCCTTACCCTCGACCATATAGGTTGCAAGTGTCCAAGGGCTGCCAGAGAAACCAATCAAAGGAACGCGGCCATTTAATGTGTTGCGGATTTGGCTGACAGCATCAAATACATATTGAAGTTTTGCCATGTCAGGCACTTCGAGCTTATTAATATCTGCTTCTAGTTGCAGTGTACGTTCAAACTTTGGGCCTTCACCTTCTTCAAAATAAAGCCCTAAACCCATCGCGTCAGGTACAGTCAAAATGTCTGAGAAAAGAATGGAAGCATCCAATAATGGATAGCGATCTAAAGGCTGAATGGTGACTTCCGTCGCAAAATTAGGGTTCTTGCAAAGCTGTAAAAAACTACCGGCTGTTTTACGACTTTCACGATACTCTGGTAAATAGCGGCCTGCTTGGCGCATCATCCAAACCGGGGTGTATTCGGTGGGTTCGCGCATCAGGGCTTTTAGGAAAGTATCGTTTTTTAACATCATTTTTTCTATCTATAAAAAGAATTGCAATCATGAAAAAAGGGTGCTTCGCACCCTTTTCTATTCGGCTAAATTACCGAGGTAAGGTCGAAGCACCCATTAAGAATTCATCAACGGCACGTGCACATTGACGACCTTCGCGAATGGCCCAAACCACCAGTGATTGACCACGACGAATATCACCAGCAGCGAATACCTTGGCTTTGGATGTGGCATAGCAACCTACGCCGTCGGTGGTCGCCTTTGCATTGCCGCGCGCATCTTTTTCAATCCCAAAGGCATCTAGTACTTTTTGGATGGGGCTCACAAAACCCATGGCCAACAACACTAAATCTGCCTGAATGATAAATTCTGAGCCTGGCACTTCTACCATTTTGCCATCGACCCACTCAACTTTAGCGCCTTTGAGTCCGGTGACTTTTCCATTTTCACCAATTAACTCCTTGGTTGTAATGGACCAATCACGGTCACACCCTTCTTCGTGTGAACTTGAAGTGCGCAGTTTTAGGGGCCAGTTTGGCCAAACCAAATTCTTATTTTCTTTCTCAGGTGGTTGAGGCATCACTTCAAACTGTGTGATTGAAACTGCACCATGACGGTTAGAAGTTCCTACGCAGTCAGAGCCTGTGTCACCCCCACCAATCACAACAACATGCTTATTGGTGGCCATGATTTGGTTGGGTACAGTATCGCCAGCAACCACTTTATTTTGTGGGCGTAAGAAATCCATCGCGAAATGCACACCATCAAGCTCTCGGCCTGTAACTGGTAAATCACGTGGATGTTCAGCGCCACCCGCTAAAATCACCGCATCGAAGTCTTTGCTTAAATCTTCCGCACTGACGTTTTCACCAACAATATGATTCACGCGGAACTCAACCCCTTCAGCTTCCATTTGCGCAATACGGCGGTCGATATGACTCTTCTCAAACTTGAAATCAGGAATGCCATAACGCAGCAATCCGCCAACGCGTGTTTCTTTTTCAAATACCACGACATTATGACCAGCACGGGCCAATTGTTGAGCTGCCGCCATTCCTGCAGGACCTGAGCCTACAATGGCGACTTTCTTGCCGGTTTTGTGTTGAGGGGGCTGAGGAACAACCCAATTATTTTCCCAAGCCTTATCAATGATGGCATGTTCAATTGATTTAATACCGACAGCATCATCATTGATATTGAGTGTACAGGCAGCTTCACAAGGCGCTGGACAAATACGGCCTGTAAACTCAGGGAAATTGTTTGTTGAATGCAATACATCAATTGCTGCACGCCAATCTTGCTGATAAACCAAATCATTCCAATCAGGAATAATATTGTTAATTGGACAACCTGTAGTACAAAAAGGAATGCCGCAGTCCATGCAACGAGCGCCTTGGACTTTTGCTTGTTCATCCGTTAAATGGAGAACAAATTCTTTGTAATTTTTAAGACGATCTGTGACGGGAAGATTTGCTTCTGAAAGACGCTTAAATTCCATAAATCCAGTGACTTTACCCATGATTATGCAGCCTCCTTCTTGGCAGCAGCGAGCTCTTTGAGCGCACGTTTGTACTCATTTGGCATGACTTTTATAAACTTACTTCTAGCATTTTCCCAATCAGCACGAATGGCTTTGGCACGCTCACTCTCTGTGTAAGTGATGTGCTTATCGATTAATGCTAAGAGTGTTTTTTCATCAGCTTGGTTCAGATGATTGATGCTATCTGCTGTGAATCCGGAAGCTGGTTCTACTTTTTCAAGAGAAACCATCGCCATATTGCAACGCTTGTTGAACATGCCGTCTTCATCATAGACGTAGGCCACACCACCAGACATCCCAGCAGCGAAGTTAAGCCCAGTTTGACCTAAAACAACTACTGTACCGCCGGTCATGTATTCACAGCCGTGATTGCCGACCCCCTCCACTACAGCGCTTGCACCAGAGTTTCTTACACAGAAACGTTCACCTGCTACGCCACGGAAATAACTTTCGCCTGTCGTTGCACCATACATCACAGTATTACCAGCAATAATGTTTTCATGGGCTACCCCACGGAATGCAACAGGCGGTTTGATGACAATTCGGCCACCACATAGGCCCTTGCCCACATAATCATTGCCTTCGCCAGTTAGCTCAATACTAATGCCATGGGCTAAGAATGCCGCAAAACTTTGCCCGGCAGTTCCTTTAAGCTTAATGCTGATGGTGTCATCTGGTAGGCCTTTATTTCCATAAAGGGTTGCCACTTGATTAGAAAGCATGGTCCCGCAAGTACGATTTGTATTCGTAATAGGTAAGTCAATCGTGACTTTTTGGCCTTTTTCTAATGCTGGTTTTGCAAGTGTGATTAATTGATTATCAAGCGCATTTTTCAAGCCGTGGTCCTGAACATCGTTATTAAACAATGAAACAGATTGGTCAACTTTTGGTTGATGGAAGACTTTGCTGAAATCAAGACCAGATAGTTTCCAATGATCGATCCCTTTTTGCATATCGAGCAAATCAGCACGACCAATTAAATCATTAAATTTACGGATGCCAATACTCGCCATTAATTCACGCACTTCTTCAGCAATAAAGAAAAAGTAATTTACAACGTGTTCAGGTTGACCAGTGAAGCGCTTACGTAATTCAGGATCTTGTGTTGCTACGCCGACAGGGCAGGTGTTGAGATGGCATTTGCGCATCATGATGCATCCCTCAACAACCAGAGGTGCAGTTGCAAAACCAAATTCATCTGCGCCTAACAATGCACCAATCAGCACATCGCGGCCGGTTTTCATTTGGCCATCTACCTGCAAAATCACGCGACCACGCAATTGGTTGAGGACAAGTGTTTGTTGAGTTTCAGCTAAACCAAGTTCCCAAGGCGTGCCTGCATGTTTAATTGATGAAATAGGCGATGCTCCTGTACCACCGTCATGTCCTGCGACAACGATGTGGTCAGATTTCGCTTTCGCTACGCCAGCAGCCACCGTACCAATACCAGTTTCAGAAACTAATTTGACTGAGATATCTGCTTTAGGATTGGCATTTTTCAAATCGTGAATCAATTGAGCCAAATCTTCAATTGAGTAAATATCATGATGAGGCGGTGGTGAAATCAAGCCCACCCCCGGCACAGAGAAACGTAATTGTGCGATATATGGGCTGACTTTGTGTCCTGGCAGTTGACCGCCTTCACCAGGCTTCGCGCCTTGGGCCATTTTGATTTGGATCTGGTCTGCGTTAGCCAAGTATTCAGCAGTCACGCCAAAACGGCCTGAAGCGACTTGCTTAATTTTTGAGCGCATTGAATCGCCAGCTTTAAGCGGAATGTCTCTTTCAATTAAAGTTTCGCCGATGACTTCAGCCATTGAACTAGCTTTAGCCACGGGAATAAAGCGTTTAGGATCTTCGCCGCCCTCGCCAGTATTGGATTTTCCGCCAATGCGGTTCATCGCAATCGCTAAGGTCGCATGCGCTTCTGTTGAGATAGAACCTAAGGACATCGCCCCGGTTGCAAAGCGTTTAACGATTTCTTTTGCTGATTCCACTTCTTCCAAAGGCACCGGAGCGCCTGCAGATTTAATTTCAAATAAACTGCGCAGAGTCATATGACGACGGCTTTGGTCATTAATGAGTTTTGCGTATTCTTTATAAGTGCTAGTTTGCCCGGTGCGTGTTGCATGTTGCAATTTCGCAATAGAGTCTGGTGTCCACATGTGCTCTTCACCACGAATGCGATAAGCATACTCTCCGCCAGCATCTAGGGCATTTGCTAATACAGGATCGTTTCCGAATGCAGCAGAATGAAGATTAAAGCTTTCTTGTGAAACTTCATCTAGACCAATCCCTTCGATATGGGTAGCGGTGCCAGTGAAGTATTTCTCAATAAACGCAGTGTTGAGGCCAATGGCTTCAAAAATCTGTGCGCCACAGTAAGATTGGTAAGTTGAAATTCCCATCTTAGACATGACTTTATGTAAGCCCTTGCTAATGGCTTTTATGAAGTTCTTGTTGGCTTCGTATGTGTCGCCTTTCACCATATCAGCAATCGTTTGGAATGCGAGCCAAGGACAAACTGCCTCAGCGCCAAAACCAGCAAGCAATGCAAAGTGATGCACTTCACGTGCTGACCCAGTATCAATGACTAAGCCAGCACTAGTCCGTAAGCCAGCGCGAACTAATGATTGATGTGTCGCTGAACAGGCAAGCAATGCTGGAATCGCCAAGCGGTCCTTGCTAATGCTACGGTCTGAAAGAATTAAAATATTAAAGCCATCTCGTACGGCCTTGCTTGCGGCAGAACAGAGGGCTTCAACAGCCGCGGCCATCCCTGCTTTTCCTTGTGAAGCTTGATACGTGATATCGAGCGTTAAAGCACGATATTGTTTTTTCGTGAGCGTGTCGATGGCCTTAAGTTGCTCTAATTCATCTAGCGTTAGCACCGGCTGACTTGCTTCTAGGCGGACTGGAGGATTGGTCTCATCAAGGCCTAAAAGGTTTGGTTTTGGTCCAATAAAGGTCACCAAAGACATCACTAACTCTTCACGGATAGGGTCGATTGGCGGATTGGTGACTTGTGCAAACAGCTGTTTGAAATAGTGATACAAAACTTTTGGTTTGTTTGAAAGCACAGATAAAGCGCTATCGTTACCCATCGAACCGGATGCTTCTTCGCCGTTTGCAATCATTGGCTGCATCACAAACTTGATATCCTCTTGGGAATATCCAAATGCTTGTTGAGAGTCTAACAAGCTCGCAGCCATGACTTGTTTAGCTTCTATTTTTGGTAAGTCAGCTAAGGTATAGCGTGATTGATCAATCCAAGCTTTATACGGTTTTGCTTGTGCCAAACTTTGCTTGATTTCAGCATCATCAATGATGCGACCTTCTTCTAGGTTAATCAGTAACATTTTGCCTGGCTGCAAACGCCATTTTTTGATGATTTTTTCTTCAGGGAATGTAAGCACGCCCATTTCTGATGCCATCATCACATGATCATCATCAGTGATTAAATAACGCGCTGGACGAAGGCCATTGCGATCTAGTGTTGCACCGATCGTTGTGCCGTCAGTAAATGCAACAGCAGCAGGGCCATCCCAAGGTTCCATTAAAGCCGCATGGTATTCATAGAAAGCGCGGCGATCTTCGCTCATTAATTTGCTAGCGCTTTCGTTGGACCAAGCTTCAGGAATTAACATCATCATGGCGTGAGGTAATGAATAACCACCAGCCACTAACAATTCAAGCGCATTATCAAAGGCTGCTGAATCAGATTGACCATCAATAATCAGCGGCCATAGTTTTTCTAAATCTTCACCCATTAATGCAGAGCGCATTGATTCATGACGAGCAGCCATCCAATTAATATTGCCTTGAACAGTGTTAATTTCACCGTTATGCGCAATCATTCGGAATGGATGCGCCAAATCCCATTTTGGGAAAGTATTAGTGGAGAAGCGTTGGTGGACTAATGCAAGTCCTGAAATCATCTCTTCATCTTGTAAGTCTTTGTAATAAATACCGACTTCGTTGGCGAGCAACATGCCCTTGTAGATAATGGTTTTTGATGACAAAGATGGAAAGTAAAATTGCGCAGAATCGTCTAATTTAAGTGCGCGCACTTCATGTTCAATTCGTTTGCGTATAACAAATAATTTACGCTCAAAAGCATTTTGGTCTTCAACATTTTCACCGCGCCCAATAAATACTTGGCGCATCACCGGTTCAACGTCCTTGGCTGCTTGAGCAATATTGCTGTTGTCGCGAGGAACATCACGCCAACCTAGTAAAGTTTGAGCTTCTTCATGAATGATACGCGCGACAATCGATTCACAGGCTTCGCGGCCATTTTTAGTTTGTGGGAGAAACGCAGTACCACAAGCGTAGCTGCCATGTGCAGGAAGGTTAATACCAAGCTTGGTTGCCTCTTTACGCATGAATGCGTCTGGCATTTGAATCAAAATTCCAGCGCCGTCACCCAATTTTGGGTCGTATCCAGTTGCACCACGGTGGGTCAGGTTTGCAAGTATTTGCAAACCTTGTTGCACGATCAAATGGCTTTTATTGCCTTTAATGTGTGCAACAAAGCCAAGACCACAGGCGTCACGCTCGTTAGATGGACTATATAAACCTTGCTGCTCTGGCATTCCGCTGCCCATTTCCTATCCCTCGTCAGTACTGATAAAAACGGACACCAAATCGAGGGTTTTGGTGTCCGCAAACCCCGTATTGCAAGCCTTTTTAGTCAAGGCTTAAGCACACGGGAAAATATAAATTAATCCGCATTGTTAAAATGTCATGGTCATTTATTTAAACCTAAGCGACTCAATGACATATGTTTGCGGTGAAACCTTGTAATTCTATATATATTAGTGCCTTGCTTCAACCTACAAATGCATGCAAGGCGTGGCTTTTGCGATTATTTTCCAGTTTTCATCGCAACAAAAACTTTTTTGGCTGCTGCAATCGTTGCATCTATATCTGAATCACTGTGCGCTGCTGAGACAAAACCAGCTTCAAATGCTGATGGTGCAAGGTAAATACCCTCATCGAGCATGGCATGAAAGAAGTGATTAAACGCTTCTTTGTCTGATTTCATGACTTCTTCAAAGCTTGTCGGTGCTTTTTCACTAAAGTAAATGCCAATCATCCCACCTACGGATTGCGCACTAAATGCGATTCCTTCATCTTTAGCAGCCTGCGTTAAACCATTTACTAAGCGCTCCGCGCTTTTTGCTAATCGCTCATGAAAGCCGGGTGCTTGAATTAGCGTTAAGGTTTTCATGCCTGCCGCAACCGCTACTGGATTGCCTGATAATGTACCTGCTTGATATACCGGTCCGACAGGCGCCAAGCATTGCATAATATCTGCCCGACCACCAAAAGCCCCAACTGGCAATCCACCGCCAATGATTTTGCCTAACGTGGTTAGATCCGGTTTGATGTTATAAAGCGCTTGCGCGCCACCTAATGCAACACGAAAGCCTGTCATTACTTCATCAAATATTAATACTGATCCATATTTTGTACATTGTTCACGTAAAGACTCTAAAAAGCCTTTGCTTGGTTTAATTAAATTCATGTTGCCAGCTACTGGTTCAACAATGACACAAGCAATTTCGTTGCCAATTTCTTTGAAGAGTGCTTCAACCCCAGAAATGTCGTTGTAATTAAGGGTAAGCGTATGGGCTGCCACTTCAGGAGGCACGCCAGCAGAGCTAGGGGTGCCAAAAGTGAGCAATCCAGAACCTGCTTTAACCAATAGTGCATCAGCGTGGCCGTGGTAACACCCCTCAAATTTTACGATCTTGCTTCGCCCCGTAAAGCCGCGTGCTAAACGAATTGCACTCATGGTTGCTTCAGTACCAGAGCTCACTAAGCGCAACTGTTCCATGCTTGGCACAATCTTGCTCACCATTTCAGCCATGTCTAGTTCGCGTGCTGTTGGTGCGCCAAATGAAAGGCTATGGGTAGCAACTTCTTGCACAGTTTTGATGACTTCAGGATGGGCGTGCCCTAATATCATTGGACCCCAAGATCCAACGTAATCGATATATTCTTTGTCATCCTCATCCCATAGTTTTGAGCCTAATCCGCGTTTAAAAAACACTGGCGTTCCGCCTACGGATCGGAAAGCACGCACTGGTGAATTCACTCCGCCGGGAATAAGTTTTTGTGATTTTTCGAAAAGTTGTTGATTACGTGATGTCATGATGAATATGCTCAATGGCTTAAAAAAATGATGAAAATTGTTTTGCGCAAGGCGTGATTTCTTGAATATCTCGGTTAAATAGTTCGCCAATCACCGCAATAGCGTTGGCGCCAGCATTCACTGCAGTGCTGACATTTTCTAGTGTAATGCCCCCAATGGCAACACATGGCACATTTAATATTTTGGCCTGAGTAAATAAATGGAGTTCGGCACGCGGGGCATGGGGCTTGGTATTGGATGGAAAACAAGCGCCAAATGCGACGTAATCCGCACCCTGTTGAACTGCATTTTTTGCACGTTCAAAATCCCCATAACAGGAGACCCCTAAGATTTTATTTGCTCCAAGGCGCTTTTTAGTTGCGGCAATATCACCATCGTCACTGCCAATGTGCACACCATCCGCATCAAGGGCCAAGCAAAGTTTAACGTGGTCATTAATAATCAAAGGAATTTGATGGCTTCGGCAAAGCTTTAGTAATGCCCGGGCCTGAGTAGTAAGCTGAGGATGCTTAGCCAATTTATTACGGTACTGTATGATATTTGCACCGCCTTTAATGCTGGCTTCAACCATATTACAAAGCAGTTCGGTGTCTTCTAAATCTGGCGTAATGGCATAAAGCCCTTGGATTTTAGAGGGGTTCAATTGCATGGTCTTATGACGACGACTCTTCTTCATCCTCGCGCGCCCAGAACATTCGGTCCGGGATATATTGGCCCATCCCTGGGCGGAAGCCGGCTTTTAGTGTTTGCCAAGTGTATTCTTGTGCTTCAAGAATAGCCTCTTCCATGCTCAATCCATGGGCAATGCAAGCGGCAATGGCAGAGGTGAGTGTGCAACCAGAGCCATGATAGCTTCCTGGGAGGCGCTCCCAATTATAAGCTTTGATTAGACCGCTTTCTCCATAAAGCGTATTTACAACATCATGCGAACGTTCATGAGTGCCAGTGATTAAAACGTACTCACATCCTATATCTAATAATCGTTTAGCGCTCTCGTCTAGCGAAGCGTTCTCTGCTTCATCTGAGTCGTCATTATAAAAAGCCAAACGTCGAGCTTCTATACTGTTCGGGGTAATCAAAGTTGCTTGCGGAAAGAGTAAGTCAATCATTGCGGCTTGTACTTCATCATTCGCGAGTTCATCGCCACGCCCAGAGGAGAGTATTGGGTCAATAAGCAGAGGTGTGTCAGGGTAATCAGCCATGATTTCTGCTATGACAGCGACGTTTTCTACACTTCCTACCATGCCAATTTTGAAAGCCATCACTTGCATATCTTCTAGAATTGTTCGCGCTTGTTCGTTAATCCAATCGGCGTCAAAAAACATGACGTTTTCTACGCCAACTGTATCTTGCACAGTAATGCCAGTTACAACTGAAAGGGGGTGGCAGCCGATGCTTGCGAAAGTCAAAATATCTGCTTGTAATCCTGCTCCGCTACTTGGGTCTGTGGCGGCGAAAGTCATTACTGAAGGAGGCATGAGGTTTTTCATGGTGTGTAATTTAGGCGTAGAACGCACGTAAAACTTAATATCGTATTCTAACTTAAAACAGGAT
>SESB01000063.1_pt1 | contig 72554 bp, 67 predicted proteins | sample 3171441 | NCBI WGS metagenome assembly SESB01 (sample SAMN06051867, study PRJNA518727) | freshwater metagenome | biome: subpolar coniferous forest; feature: holomictic lake; material: water; isolation source: holomictic Lake 227, 6 m depth | place: Canada: near Kenora, Ontario | collected...
CATTCTGCCCCCATTGAATATTGTGTTGTAATTGATTGATCAATTCATTGGAAGTATTTAAACTTCCTGTTTGTGGCATATCGGAATATAAAGTAACAGCAGAAAAATCAGCTGCATTTAATTCGCCTGGATATCCTTCAATTTTTGCATATCGAAATCCCTGCCATGTAAAATGGGGTTCAAAGATTTCTTCACCATTTCCTTTTAATATATAGGTATTCTGACATACAGCGGCACGTAAATTTTCGGTATAAAAGTTTCCTTGTTTATCTAAGACTTCAGCGTGTGAAATAGTAATCTTATCGCCTGATTTCCCTTTTACTTTCATGGTTACCCATCCTACCAGGTTCTGGCCAAAGTCAATCACTTTTTCTCCTTTTGGAGTAGTAAAGATTTTTACTGGATGAAACACTTCATGTTTTTTAACCAATTCATTTTCAGTTGCTACAAGATTGTTCATGGGTTGTTTTCCAAGCACAACAGATGCCCAATTGGCATCATTATAGTCTGCCAATTTCCAGCCATTTTTTTCCTGACGAGCATCAATAGTTTCTCCGTTATAAATTTCTGCAGAAACTATTTCACCAATGCCTGATTTCCAACTTTCATCAGTACCGATCTTTTCAACTGTTCCATCGGTATATACAATTTGTAATTGCATTAATAGGGCAATATCTTTCCCATATACATTTTTATTATTTTCAAAACCTATGATGCCACGATACCAACCACTACCTAATGCTACACCAATGGCGTTTTTACCTGATTGCACTAAACTGGTTACATCAAATGCTTGATACTGCAGTCTTTTTTGATAAGCAGTCCATCCCGGTGTTAAATAAGCATCTCCCACTCTTTTGCCATTAATATATGCTTCATATAAACCATGTGCAGTGATATAAGCTGTGGCTGATTGAATTTTTTTCTTGCTGATAAATGCTTTACGAAAAAGTGGACTAGGCCTTAATTTATCGTCTTCTTTATAACCGGGCTCGATCCATTTTGCAGTCCACTCTTCAGCTTTTAATAATCCCATTTGAAAATTCACAGGAGTACTCCAGGCAGAAGGTTGGTTTGATTGATCCCAAACACGAACCTGCCATTGATATTTTAAATTCGATTGTAGCTCAGGACCTGTATAAGGAATATGAACAGACTGATTCGAATTTATTTTACCACTATTCCAGTTGCCTGCTTTTGTTGGGGCGATTAATTTTATCTCATAAGCATTTTGAGAAATATTTCGAGCATCATTTTGTAGTTCCCAACTAAATCTTGGGGACATAATATCGATACCGATAGGATTGTTTTTGTTTTCGGTTAAAAGATTTTGAACAGTGGTTTGTGTAAATCCAGTTGCGATAAATAGAAATAAGGCAACAAATAGAAAAATCTGTTTTTTCATAAATGGCTAGTCGTTAGTATAAAATGGTTGAATAAAAACTCATTTTAAAGATACAACTATCCGATACTGAATGGGAGCAAATTATTTATTCCACCAATAGGTAAATTTTAAGATAAACGCATTGTTCTTAGTAACAAATGGAGTAGCGTAATAATTATTTGAATATACCAGAAACAGATCGGACGCTGGTTTATACCGCCATTGTAAACGCATATTCAAATTCAGGTTATTCTGTTGTTGATTATATTGAATATATGTAGTATAAAAAAAGCGATTGGTTAGGGTAAGATCGATCTTAGGACCCATTAAAAGATAAGCATTGTTACCCCAGGGTTTTGGCAGGTTGAGCATATAATAGGCCGAGGTTAAAGCAATACTGCAATAGGGTTGTATGCGATAACCAAGTTCGGTTGATAAATTAAATAAGGTACCATTTGCATAGTAACCCCCAAAGCGAGAGGAAATTAGAAATGTAAATAATTGCTGAGGTTTTGAAAGAATGTCAAAACCAACTGTAGTCCAATTATGCTTGCTGCCAACTGCTAAAGAATCCTTCCCAGTATTTGTAGGATCAAATGGTTTAAGGATTTCTACATAGTCGTGTAACACAATTCCAGAAACGGTTGTACTGTTTCGAAATTTTAAAATATAGGATGCTGCAACCTGGTTATCTGTACTACGGGTTAAATTTTGATCGTAATAAAAATTGGCTACGAATTGAGGACCATGACTTAAAATATTACCTGATTTCGGAAAATAATTTCGGGTCATTTGAGGATTCAATCTGAAATATCCATTACGGGGAACATAACCTACTTCTGCAGTATAATTTTTTCCAACATATTCTTCTTGTAGGGAAAGATTCCACTTCCTACTATTATAAACCAGGTTTCCAGAAACCACATCATTATTATTTGTGGTAGTTGGACTAAACGATTTTAAATACAAAAATTTACCAGTAAGAATATTATTCGCTGAAGCAAGATTGTATTCTAATCCAATATTTCGATTGTAGGCGCTGAATTTAGTTTTAAAAGAATCGGCAATAGAACCTACAGCTGTTTTATCAATATAAATGATACCAATATTGGATCTGCTGAAAACTTTTCTCTGTAAAACCATCACCGCATAATTTTCTTTGGGCATGCCAGTTTGAGCCACAGTTTCTGTTTGCATATCCATTACACCCACTCTCCAATTCTTATCAATTTTTCCGCTTAATCTGCCTCCAGCAGAAATAGGTGCATCGAGACCAATACGACGAGAAAAGAAAGGTCTGATGGAAGAATATCCAAAGTTTCCGAAAATATCACTGTTCTCTAAAAAGAATTGCCTCTTTTCTGGGAAGAATAATTCAAACCGACTAAGGTTTACTACTTGTTTGTCAACTTCAACTTGCGAAAAATCGGGATGTATGGTAAGGTCTAAATTGAGGGATGATGTTACTGCTAATTTTGCATCAAGTCCAACTTCAGATTTCCATGAACTTTTATTATCAGTAATATTTTCTTTTGATACGCCACCTAATAAATAAGGAATTAATGAAAAATTAGTTCCTTGAGCAGGAGGGGGTTCGTCCCATTCAAGTACACCAGTATAAGCTAATGAAGCGGTTGGAAACTGACGTGGAACCGGAGCCCAGCTTGATTTTTCGGTCGACTTCAAATCGTTTCTACTAAAATTGATGCCCCATTCTTTCAATCCTTTTTTATAACGTATAGTTTTAAAAGGAATGGAAGCTTCGAAGATGTACTGGTCTTTGTTTGATTTTACAACGGAATACCATTTACTATCCCAGTTTAAATCTGCCTTACCACCTTCATAGAGAGTACCATCCCATTGGGCACCTGCAGCATTTGCACCAAAAGTAAATCCACTGGTTTGATCATCGAAGGGGTCTAGAAAAAAAATAAAATTGTCGTTTTTTACAAAATTAAAATCCGGTCTGAGGGATTCCACCATATCTGCACCTTTGAAAGTTTTGGTACAGATGGCAAGGATATAGATGTTCTCATCGTCAAAACACATGCGCACTTCTGTTGGAACTTTTGCTAATCCAGTATCCATAGGAAGTACACTATAAAAGGTTTTCACAGCTGCAGCATCTTTCCATGCATCATCGTTCATGATTCCATCAATAATGATTGGAGAATGTGTTTTATGAATATGGATTCTGAAGTTGCTATTTTTCTTTTGTGCAAAAAGGCCTACAGAAATGCAAATCAAAAATGCGAATACAGATAGTTTATTCAAAATAGCAAGCGTTTAATTATTTACACTTCCATGGATCTAAGGGGTTGCCGCTAAATCCTCCATTTGACTGTGAATCTATAGATAAATCTCGATCAAAACAGAAATTGAAATTTGCAGAATGTATTTTAATTATTTCACAGATCACTGATACGGATTTTACATTACTTTCTGGTCCTGGGTAACTTGTTCTGTTTCCAGGCAACACATTTTTTATTTCGAAAATTTTGGTTTCAAATGAACTACTGTTTCCGGGATTGATATAATTCACTTTTATAGTAATGGACTCAATGGGATACTCGGTTTTATTGACTAATGGCACATTTAAAGAGGTAACCCTACCGTCTGCTGCTATTATATAATCAACATCTTTATGTAATGGAGCGATTGAAATATAGTCCTTCCAGTTTTTACGGTAGTTTTGATTTTTATCTTCTGAACTATTGCTTGTAAAGTTCGAAGAGTCTTTGTTGGTTTTGAGATCTGAATTAGGAACATATTTGTCAATAACAACCGTAGTTTCTTTTGGAGTAAACAGGCTGATTCTGATTATAAAAATAGTTACTATAATTACCAATAATATAACTGTAAATACAAGAAATGGATTTGCTTTCTTCTTATCTTTTTCACGCATTTAATAAGATTTTTTTTATTTAAACAAAACGTATTCAATACTGTTATATTGTGAGAGTTTTTCTGTAAATAATGAAACGGATAAATCTCCTCGATACATTACAAATAATAATATAAAAACAAAAACATGATACCAGTTAAATCTTATGCCGCACTTAGTAAAACAACAGAACTTGAACCATTTGGTTTTGAAAGAAGAGCTGTTGGCGAAATGGATGTTTTAATAGACATTTTATATTGTGGTGTTTGCCATTCCGATATTCATATGGCTCGTAGTGAGTGGGGACCAGCTTTGTATCCCTTGGTTCCAGGACATGAAATTGTAGGTCGAGTTTCTGAAGTAGGTGCTGGCGTTACAAAATTTAAAGTAGGGGATATTGCTGGGGTGGGTGTATTTATTGATTCTTGTAGAAAGTGTGATTGCTGTAAAGATGATTTAGAACAATATTGTGAAAATGGAATGACAGGAACTTATAATGGTTATGAGCGCGATGGAAAAACAGTTGCGTATGGTGGTTATTCTAGTCGCATTGTAGTAAACGAACACTATACCTTAAGAGTTCCTTTTACTACTAATCTAGCTGCGGTTGCTCCTTTATTATGTGCTGGAATTACTACTTGGTCGCCACTACGTTTTGCTGGTGTAGGCAAGGGGCATAAAGTAGCGGTTCTTGGTTTAGGAGGTTTAGGTCATATGGCAGTTAAGTTTGCAGCATCTTTCGGAGCAGAAGTTACTATGTTAAGTACCAGTGCTTCAAAAGAAGCAGATGCAAAGAAATTGGGTGCATCTCATTTTATTTTATCAACTGATGAATCAGCGATGAAGGCGGCCGCAAATAGTTTTGATTATATATTGAATACAGTTGCAGCTCCGCACGATATGAATAAATTTTTGAATCTATTGAAAGTGAACGGTACTATGTTATTAGTTGGGATACCTCCAGAAGATAATAGAATCAGTGCAGCCAAATTAATTTCAAAGAGAAGAAGTATTATGGGATCTATGATTGGTGGAATTAAAGAAACCCAGGAAATGCTTGACTACTGCGCAGAAAATAATATAGTTTCTGATATCGAATTGATTGCAATGAAAGATATCAATGCTGCTTATGAAAGGGTAATTAAATCAGACGTGAAATATCGATTTGTGATTGATATGAGTACTTTGTAAGTCAAAAGGCAAAATTCAAAAGGCAAAAAAATACATAGCAGCATAAAAAAAATCACCTGTTTATAAGAAACAGGTGATTTTTTTAATATTTTGAATTTTTACTTTTGATTTTTGACTTTGCTAATCCTATACTTCTTCAGTAGTAACAGCTGGAGTAACGTTTTTAATACTTAATTGAAAACGTGTATTCAAAGCCACTTCGTAATTTCCTTTTAATAAGATTTCTTTAATACCAATATCAGCTAACATGGTATCTGCCAAATCTTTTGCTAATGGGATCCCACTCAATACATTAATTGTTCTTCCGGCTACAAACTCAATCAGAAATTTATATCCAGCTTTGCGGCCTGTTCCAGCTCTTTCAAAGTCAATCCTGTTTAATTCGAGCGTTTGATTGCCATTGGCAGAACGCTTTAATAAGATTTTAATAATAGGAATGTATTTGCTCCAAATCTGGGTGTACATAGTCGAGAAGTAGTTTAATGTTTAAGGCAAATTGCATCCAAAACGGATAAGGCCCAATGAATATATAGTGTAAAGGTGCACATTTTATGGCCGAAAAACGAATTTGGTTTATGAAAGGAACTATTTTGTCCTAACTAAGTCTCTATTATCTTCGTTGTATTATGACAGGAATTGATAGTGTTTTGCTGGAACAAGTGATAGTACACAAGCTTGGAAATCCAACCAGAGGGGAAGCTTTAGGGCTTTCAACGAACCCGCTTACCCTAAATGATTCAATTGTGAGGGGTTTGCTGAGCAAGTATTTCTTAGGGGCTTTTAATGTGGAGGAGCAGTATCATTTTACCCATTTAAGTGATTTGGGGCTGAATGAAGTGTATCATTATGTGTCTGAATTGTTCGAAGACAGCAAGCAATTTACCTCACAATCTGCTCTTCTTGCTCAATTTTTATATAGTAAAAGTACACATGCAAAAGTGAAGGAAGGGGAAATGTACATCGCCCGTTTTAGTAATGTGCCCTTTGGTACAGAGTATGTAGAAGCCATCGGAATCTTTAAAAGTGAGAGTAAAGAAACTTTTCTGAAAGTGTTTTCCCATGGTCAAAGCTGGGAAGTGGTTGCAGAAGATGGCGTAAACATTAATAAACTTGATAAAGGCTGTTTAATTTTCAAGAAAAACAAGGCGGAGGGATATGTGGTTTGTGTAGTAGATAATACCAATAAACAACAGGATGCGCAATATTGGGTGAAAGACTTTTTGCAGGTAGTTCCATCAGCAACCAGTTATTATCTTACTGATGCTGCGATGGGGATGTGCAAATTATTTATCAGTAACGAATTGCAGGAAAAATTCGAAGTCAATAAGTCTGACCAGATCGATCTGCTCAACAGGAGTGTGGATTATTTTAAAACGAAGGATGCATTTAAGATGGATGAATTTGCAACGGAAGTTTTGCATCACCCTGAAATGATCGAAACTTTTACGCAGTATAAACAAACTTATGAAGCCTCAAGGCATGTAATAATCGAGGATGAATTTGATATTCATCTTTCAGCAGTTAAAAAGCAACAGCGTGTCTTTAAAAGCATTTTGAAACTCGACAAAAATTTCCATGTTTATATTCATGGGCGGAAAGACTTAATAGAAAAGGGGTATGACGAATTTAGCGGTAAGAATTATTACAAATTGTATTTCGATGAAGAGTCTTAATTAAAGGGCCAAATCTTTTATTTGTTGTTCAAAATCGTATTGCAGGTCTTCATGTAAACTACTGATAGCAGCATTGATCTTTTTAATTTGTTGCAGGTATATATTTTTAAGGATTGTAATTTTTTGAAAAGGGATGGAGGAATTCTTTAACTGTTCGCAAAAATGTAACAGTATCGTTGCCTCAGCTTGTTTAGATCCCATGTATTTAATATGCTTATTGGCAATACGCAGGATTTTTCTCAATGATTTTTTGTTGAGATAATTATTCGATTTGGGAAGTTCTACAAAACCTTCATCAATTCCAGCTTTCACCTCATTAATATAAGCAGCTTCGTCGTGCGATTCAAAGAGAAGATATGTAAGTAATTCCTTATTTTCTTTTTTGAATTTTGCTAAATGAAGGCATAATTGTTTGAGTTTGGCGGCACTGGTTTCGCTCAGTTCTAATTTAATTTCTTGTATACTTGCTGCTTTCATATCTTCTACAAAGAAGGCAAATTTCGTTCATTTAAAAAATAGTATTCCGAGGAAGAAATCTAAAGGGTCATTTTCATGTATTAGGTTTTCAAAGAATTGACCAATTATTGAGTGGAAGCGTAACCATTATTCGGTGAGTAGGCATTGAATTCCAATTAAAAATAACTCTACTAATTTAGTTGACTAATATTATTGTAGATTTGCGCCCTAAATATTTCCATGAAAAATTATAAAGCAACTAGATACTTATTTTTATTTGTCATCATATTTCTATCGGCTCATGCTTTTGCGCAAAACAAAAAAAGTTTTACCGCAGATATGTCTGAATGGAAGCAAAAAAGAATTGCGGCATTAAAAGCACCCAATGGTTGGCTAAACTTAACTGGGCTTTTTTGGTTGAAACCAGGAAAGAATAGTTTTGGATCTGATCCATCGAATGAAATAGTATATCAGCATAAAGACATGCCAAAGAAAGCAGGTTACTTTTTATTTGAGAACCATCAAGTGTATTGGGTTAGTGCTGAAAATGTAAAGGTAAATATCAAAGACAGTTCTGTAACAAAAGTATTGATATACGAAGAAGGAAAACAGGGAGCCCCATTATTAGCACTTGGAAATCTTAGATGGAATATTATTCAAAGAGACGATAAGATTGGAATTCGTTTACGTGATTTACAAGCACCTATTGTTACTGCATTCAAAGGTTGCGAAAGATTCAAGGATGATAGTAGCTGGCGTTTGAATGCAAGATTTGAGAAAAAGCAGGAAAATAAATTGTTAATCACAAATGTATTAGGTCAAACCAATGCACAGGAATCTCCTGGAAAATTAATTTTTAGCATTGCAGGGAAAGAATATCAATTAGATGCATTGGGAGAAGGCAATGAATTGTTTATTCTTTTTGGAGACGCTACAAGTGGTAAAAGCACTTATCCTGCAGGCCGTTTTCTTTATACAGATTTACCTGATGCCAATGGAAATACCATCATCGATTTTAATAAAGCGTTTAATCCACCTTGCGCGTTTACGATCTTTGCAACATGTCCGCTTCCTCCAAAACAAAATATTTTACCCATTGCTATTAAAGCAGGAGAAAAAGACCATTTAGGAGGGAGGAGATAGTTAGAGTATCATTAAATTATTGAGATCTCCGATAATTGGGATGTAATTTTAAATTTAATAATGAAAGACCCTCTATTGCCCGACCCTCAGTTATTGGTTGATTTGGTAACCACACGTATGCCTTTTGGAAAGTATAAAGACAGGTTGATCTGCGATTTACCGGATTTTTATCTGGAATGGCACCAACGGAATGGATTCCCTAAAGGTAAAATGGGAATGCTACTTGCTACGATGTATGAAATAAATTTAAATGGATTGAAGTTTTTGCTTGATCCGTTAAAAAAGCAAAACCGCTAAAAAAACCAAACAACATTAAAAAACACCTTGTAAGAAAGGGTTGAAATATTAGTTGATTGCTTTCTATCTTGCACACCTATGCAAACCATCGATTCACCTGAGCATATCTTACAGACTATTTTTGGATATGATAGTTTTAGGCATAACCAAAAGGAAATCATTGATCTGGTTTTAGAAGGGAAAGATGCCCTGGTATTGATGCCAACTGGTGGTGGTAAAAGTCTTTGTTATCAAGTGCCCGCATTATGCTTACCTGGTGTTACTGTGGTAGTAAGTCCATTAATCGCCCTGATGAAAGACCAGGTAGACGCATTGGTATTAAGTGGCGTAAAAGCTGCTTTCTTAAACAGTACACAAAGTATTGCTGATCAGGCGATTTTATCAGAACAATTGCGGAATAATGAACTGAAATTAATTTATGTTGCTCCAGAACGCCTGGTTGGTCAGGATAAACAATTCCTCCATTTTTTGCAAAGCATTTCTGTATCACTTTTTGCTATAGATGAAGCACATTGTATCAGTCAATGGGGGCATGATTTCAGACCCGAATATCGGGTACTGGGAGAATTAAAAGATGCCTTTCCGAATATCCCTATTATAGCACTTACGGCAACTGCAGATGGATTAACAAAAAAGGATATCCTCATGCAATTGCATCTGAATAATCCGCAGGTTTTTGAAAATAGTTTTAATCGTCCCAATATATTTTATACCGTAAAACCAAAGCGTGGGTATTATGAGGAGTTGACAGAATATTTAGAGGAACATAAAAATGATTCGGGAATTATTTATTGTCTGAGTAGAGCAGCTACTGAAAAATTAGCAGCCGATCTGGTAGAAGATGGATTTCAGGCTGCTGCTTATCACGCTGGATTAGAAAAAAATCTAAGGGATGAAAGGCAGGATCAGTTTTTAAAAGATGAAATTAAAATAATGGTTGCCACCATTGCTTTTGGTATGGGTATCAATAAAAGCAATGTTAGATATGTGATACACGTTGACTTACCTAAAAATATTGAAGGATATTACCAGGAAACAGGGAGGGCCGGAAGGGATGGTTTGAATAGTGATGCGCTATTGTTTTTTGGAGGTGGGGATGTGATAAAGCTAAAATCATTTGCACAGGTAGAGGGTAATGAGGCGCAGACAAAAATTCTATTGAAGAAATTAGATCAGATGGTTCAATTCTGCGAAACTAAAAGATGCAGAAGAAAATACCTTTTAAATTATTTTGGAGAACCTGCTGCGGACAATTGCGGTAGTTGTGATGTTTGTCTGGGAAACCGCACATTGGTTGATTCAACTTTGATATCGCAAAAGTTCTTAAGCGCGGTAGCTAGGCTGAACGAAAAATTTGGAGCTGGTTATATTATTGATGTGCTAAGGGGCAGTAATTCTGAAAAAATCAGAGCAGAACATAAACAACTTACTGTTTATGGTATTGGAAAAGATTTGAATAAAGACGATTGGCACCATTATGCAAAAGAATTGTTGTACGAAGAATATTTGCAACAATCGAATAGCGAATATCCAGTGCTTCAATTAACAGAAAAAGCAAAAGCTGTTCTTTTCAAAGCCGAAAAAGTGTTTTTAAACTCTCCGGTAAAACAAGTCATAATTAAAGAACCCATTATATTTCAGCAACATTCGTTTGAGAAAGAATTATTTGAAAACCTGAAAAAATTACGAAACAAAATTGCACACGAAGAAAATATACCGGCATATATTATTTTAAGTGATAGTAGTTTATTGGATTTGGCAACTTATCTGCCCCTCAAGAATTCGGACCTGCCAAATATCTCTGGATTTGGTACCTATAAAATTGAAAACTACGGTGCTGCTTTCTTAGAAATGGTACAAGACTATTGTATAGAGCATCAGATGCCTACTAGAATGGAATTAAAGCACCCGTCTAGGAAAAAGCAAACAAGGATTATTAAAGAAAAGGAAACTGAAACAAAGAAGCAGAGTTTTGATCAATATAAAAATGGATATAGTATCGAAGCAATTGCAGAAGAAAGAGGCCTTTCAACAACAACAATAGAAAATCATCTGAGTTATTATATTGGAAAGGGACAGTTAAGTTTAGATGAATTTGTAAAACAATCTCATCAAGAATTAATTAAAAAAGCTGCTGAAAAGCATGGGCGATTAAGTTTGAGAAAATTAAAAGACAATTTACCAGACGGTATCAGTTATGGGGCCATTAGAATGGTATTAAATTCTATGCCGGCTGAACAATAAAAAGCTTTGTTCTTTTAATTGAATTGTCTTAATATATTGCAAGCATATTTAATTTAACTTTAAAACATGGCTGGCAATCATTATTTCAAATATTTTTCTAAGAAAGGAAAGGAAAGTTCAGAACGAACCAGAGATATTTTTGTTGTAAACCCAACAGCAGCTCCCACACGAACAACGGAAACCAGTTCAGATATTCATGTATTTGATTTTACGGCAAATTTTTTAAACGAAACGGAACACCCATTAACAGAAGATTGTTACACTTATAAAGAAAATGGACATATTACTTGGATTAATATTGGGGGAATAATAAAGGAAGATGTTGAAAAAATATGTTCGCACTTCGACATCCATTACTTAATAGTGGAAGATATATTAAGTATTAATCAACGTCCAAAGATGGACGATATGGATACTGTACTTTTTTGTTTGTTGAACATGTTGTATTTCAATGAAACTACCGGTGCTGTTGAGACTGAACAGATCAGTATTTTATTGGGGAAAGATTATGTGATTTCATTTCAGGAAGATAGTAGTAGAGATGTATTTGATAGCATCAGAGAAAAACTAAGAGTTTCTTCAAGTAAGTTAAGACAATCAGGAGCTGACTATTTGTGCTATGCTTTATTAGACATGATAGTTGATCATTATTATATTGTAATGGAAAAATTAGGTGAGAGAATTGAAATGTTGGAAGAAGAAATTATCCGTTTCAGTAACACCAATTCAATTTCCGATATTAATTCCTTGCGAAAGGAAATGATTGTTTTAAAAAGAAATGTAGCACCAGTTAGGGAATTAGTGAATGGTTTTATACGTAGTGATAGCGATTTATTGGAGGAAAGAAATACCAAGTATTTTAAAGATGTTTATGACCATATTGTTCAGGCCAATGATCTGGCAGAAAACTATCGGGATATGATGATCAATTTACAAGACTTATACTTAAGTAATGTAAACTTGAAAATGAATGAAGTAATGAAAGTGATGGCAATCGTAACTTGCTTACTTGCACCTGCAACAGTAATAGGCGGCATATTTGGAATGAACTTTGATAGAATTCCTACACTTCACAATGAATACGGCTTTTTTTCGGCAGTAGCATTCATGATATTAATACCACTTTGGATGTTATTTACTTTCAGAAAAAGAGGATGGTTTTAATATTGTAATAGAAACTATAAAGGTATATTGGTGTACTTCTGAATAACTGCTAGCAAGTCATTTGGATTAAATGGTTTGGTAATACAATCATTCATGCCAAATTCCATAGCTCTTCCCTGGATATCCATAGTAATAGAAGCGGTGAGTGCTATAATTGGAATTATTTTGTTTGATTCTCTTATTTTTTTTGTAGCGGTATATCCATCCATCACTGGCATTTGTAAATCCATCAAGATGATATCATATTTATTATCCCGGGCTTTTTCTACAGCAATTTCACCATTGTTTGCAACATCCACCGTTGCCTTCCAATTTTGAAGCATTTTTTCTGCTACCATCACATTGAATTCCACATCTTCAACTAAAAGAATATGAATGTTAGTTAAATCTGGAGCTTCGTTTTTTTGTATTTTATTATTTTCCTCTTGTATGCTGGTACTGCTTTTTTTGAAGCGGAGTGTAAAGTAAAATTTCGAGCCCTTACCCTCTTCACTGCTCAGACTAATATCACTGTTTTGTAATTGAAGCAATAGTTTTATGATGGTTAATCCCAGACCGGAACCGCCATATTCTCTTGTGATATTGGTATTGGCTTGTGTAAATCGGTCAAAAATCATTTCCTGTTTATCAGCAGATATGCCTATCCCAGAATCAATAATTGCAAAATCAATATCAACATATTCCTCAGAAATATTATTTAATAATACTTCAATTGTAATAATGCCTTTTTTTGTGAATTTTATTGCGTTTGAAATCAGGTTATTTAAAATCTGACCAAGACGTATATCATCACCAATAACATAATCTGGAATATCATCATCATACATCAACCTTAGATTATTTCCTTTTTCCTCAGCTCTTAATCGATGAGCAGCACGAAGGTTTTTGACAAAGGTTTTTAAATTCATATCCCTTTCAGCCAAAATTATTTTTCCTTCCTCTAATTTGCCATAATCAAGTACATCATTAATTAGACTTAGCAAATTTTCAGATGAGATCTTCATTACATTTAAAAGCTCCTTCTGGGATGGTAAAGGATCTTGATAATGTAAAAGGTTATTGGTACCTATAATTGCATTGAGAGGAGTACGAATTTCGTGACTCATAATGGAAAGAAATTCGCTTTTAGCTCTTGATGCTTTTTCGGCTGTTTCTTTTGCTAATATTAGATCGGTCTCTAGTTGCTTTGTTTTTTTAATTTGAATTTCAAGAAAGTTAATAATGCTGATCAAATCCTCATCCTTGTCGTCAAAATCATTATTCTCTGTCTCGTCAAGTGCACGAATGGCTTCTTTTAGTTTTACGATGGATGATTTTCGGATATCAATCTGAGCTTGTAAATCAGCATTTACATTTTGATATTCCTTCTCGCTAATATCAAACGCATGATCAGCAATTTTTTTATCACGCTCAAATGCGTGATAACTTTTACTGATCACTTCTAGTAACGTTTTTATTTCTTGATTTTCTTGATAATTACTCGTCAAGAATTTCCGAATTTGCTTTTCTAAAATTGAATGATGTTCCATAATCCGAATCAATAATAAGCTATTGCTCTGAAAAAGTTGTGATTGTCATGGTTTGATTATGTAATTCACAATTAGATAAAGGGTTGAACGGTGAAATTTCTCCATAAGAGTAGAATCCGGTTATACAAGTATGATCTCCAAATATCTTCTTTGCAGCAATTAATTCATCCTCTGTTCTTTCTTGTAAAATAAGTTTTCTACCTACACAACTGATCAATACGGCTAAATCAGGCGAATGGTTTGCTTTATCAAATGAATTTTCTGCAGCAGTTGCTGATGCAGAAATTAATTTTTCAAAATTGGCTTTCATAAAACGAACTTTTGAGCCTTCTGGCAGATTGCCCGCAAATGTCATTGACTTCTCTGCGTCATTTACAGATAAAATGGTTCTTACCAGATTCCTATCTGAATTTTCCAGGCGTATAGATAATGGGAATAAAAGTGCAGAACCTGGAAGCTCATCAGCATAGGGGCCTAAATATTCTTTGTATAAGTCAAGTGCTACAGCCCCATCAATTTCATACAAAACGTTTTTATCAGACTTAGTAATGATTCTTTCCTTACCAAATTCATCCCATCCTCCAAGTGAACTATGGCCAATTTTTATATCTTTTCCATAGAATCCAACCGCAACTATATTACCTTCTTTGGCTGCCTCGTTTAATCCAACTACTGTTTTACTAAACCTTGCCGCGTCGCCTGCAAGACCTCCGGTTATAGGTATGTGTTTATGGTTATTTAAGTTTAGTCCGTTTACAATTTCGCTTCCATTTATTTTAGTACCGTCTGAAATAATAAACAAGCCTGAAAGATCCTCAGTATTTAAAGAATTAAAAAGATGTGTACCAGTTTCAAAACTATCTGCCTGTTCATTTACTGAGGTCTTTATACATCGAATTGTTGCCTTTTCGAACTGTATAGCAGTTATGATTAATGTATCGTCGAATACTTCATCGCCAATAATTTCTCCTGCAGTAGAGCATGAAACGATATCTGCATTTGGAAACTTTGCTTGAATGATATTAAAGTAGGTTTGATTACCAGCTAAATCACCAGAACCAAAAACAATGGCTAATTGAACTTTAGCCGCATCAAAATTTGTGCTGGTATTTCTAATATCCCACTGATCATTTTGAAATTTTATTTGCTGTGTTTGCATTTTTATGGGTTAAATGTTATACCAATTTAGTACCTAATTAGGATGTAACCATTATTTTGTTTAATAGACAATTTTACAAAAGATGAAGGGGCTAAGCATCGGTGATTTCCGCGATAAAAATCGGTGTTTTAACGGAGTTTTATAATAAGTATGATTCTTAATTTTAAAAAAAATTAAAAATGGAATTCAAGGATACATTAATTCAATTTGAAATTAATGATTCGTTAGTAGTAGGCCTGTTAAATGGCGATATTACTTACTGGGAATTTCGTTCAAATTCCCGGGAATTTAAGAAGGTATTTCATGATGGTGTTTTTAAAAACCGCATATCCTTTAATGCTATAAATGAAACAACAGAAAAATTGATTGATGCACTATATCATTCACTTGAGGATCAATTAATTAAAAATCCAATGATTAAGTTCAACGACAGAGAAACACTGGAGCTTATTGGCTTTGGGAATCGAATTTAAAATCTAGCTCTTTGAGCAAATTAGAGCATTCAATGAATCAAATTTGGTCTCCGTCCAATAAATAAAGTAAAAAAACGTTTGTAACGTACGGTTTGTTATCCCAAAAGTCAATGGGTGACATGTAGCAAGAAGCTAATCAGCATGAAAAAAAAACACTCATTTTATATCATTTTAGCGATAATTCTTTTATCCTCATGCATCAAAGCATATGAGCCGGTAGTTATTACGCCAGCACCTATCCCGCCCGTGCCTGTACCTTATGCAATTACTGATGTTGCAGGCGTGTATAAAGGGGGTACTATTTTTGTTGTAAAAGCCTTGCTCGATTCTGTAACATACCGAACAGAGGATGATACCAGCAGTTTTTCACTCACTAATTATTACAATGACACGATCGTTGTTAGTCTCAATACAAGTCAGGGAGTAACCTATAAAAGATATAAGTTGGGATTGATTGATACCCTTCATACAACCGAGGCAACTGTATTTAAGTTCCAAAAGACTTTATTGGATACCTCCTATTACTTATATAATAAGGTTTTTAGTTTAGATGTAACATTATACTATCCTAAAATTCCGAAGAAATCAACTGCCATTATTTCTAATAAGAGTATTGCAGCAAATAACCCTAATTATATCTATACGGAGAACGTAGACATAAGTGCAACCTTGCTAACAAAATAGCCATTTTGTCTTTTCTTTTCGGCTTTATTTTTTGAAATTGTATTGCGGATTAAGTTGTAAATTTATAAGGAATCATTTCTTTTAGATTTTAACTTCTAAATTAGGTACAATGAACAAAAAGCATCCCCATAAACATACCACTGTAAAGAAACCAAAACCCAATCATTTCTGGGTGGTGCTAGTCATTAGTGTTATTATTTGTGCTTATTGGATTAGTAGTTTATTTATCAATGAATATGCCTATAGATATCCAAGTTTGGGCAATGCCTACCAATTACTCTGGCTTCCGATGATAATTTGTATCTCCTGTTTACCGGTATACCTGTTTGTGCATTTAAACAAAGAACATTTTAAAAGAACTTCTGTGTTTTGGATACCTGTGGTATTGATGGTGGCCACAGGTTTAATCATGTTGATCTATAGATAAAGCCTGCACTTCTAGAACTCTTTTATACATCTGATTCATTGTAAGATAGGACCAGACTAGTAATATTTGTGGTTACCCTACGGCAAATTATACCCGCACTTTCAAGCATCATTCTCGAAGCTTTGGCAGAATCCGTGCCTTCATATTTATCAGATAAATAAATGACCTCAGAGATGCCCGATTGAATGATGGATTTTGTGCATTCGTTACATGGGAATAATGCGGTATAAATTCTACAACCGTGTAAATCCATTCCAATATTATTTAGGATGGCATTTAATTCTGCGTGACAAACAAAAGGATATTTTGTTTCTAAGAACTCACCTTGCTTTGCCCATGGAAATTCGTCGTCGTGGCAACCTGCTGGTAGTCCATTATATCCAGTTCCTACTATTCTGTTTTTATTATTTACGATACAGGCACCCACTTGAGTATTGGGGTCCTTACTTCTTTTAGCTGAAAGCAAAGCAACGCCCATAAAATATTCATCCCAGGTAATATATCCTTCTCTTTTTTTCAATGTAAAAATTTTAAGAATTATTGATAACGAAAGTAAGAATTTTAAAAACCACTGTACCATTTTTCGATGATGGCATCCTCAGGTTTATTTGCATTCTTAAAACTGTATTCGTTCGTTTCTGTATCGTAAATATAATCTAACTGGTACCGACGGAAGTTCGAAGCTGTGTCTTCAATAGCATCCATGATATAGACGACTTCTGCATTTGTCATTGTTGGATGTATGGATAGTCTGATCCAGCCGGGCTTACAAGATAGGTCGCCAGTATGAATCATATCCAAAAGTTCATAAGATTCGATTTCGTTTACGTGTAATAATAAATGCCCATAAGTACCAGCACATGCGCAACCACCTCTTGTTTGAATTCCGAATCGATCGTTCAAAATTTTAACAATAAGGTTATAATGTGCCCCTTTTACTATAAAAGATATTACACCCAATCTTTTTTTATTATTTCCTTCTAATAACTCAACAGTATCCATTTTTGAAAAGCGTTCGAAAATAATTTCGAGTAATTCTTCTTCTCTTTTTTGAATGTTTTCTACACCCATGGCCTCCTTAAGTTTTACGCTCATGGCAACTTTAATACCTTGTAAAAAAGGAGGTGTACCACCATCTTCACGATGTTCTATGTCAGCAATATATTCGTGCACCTTCCAAGGATTGGTATAAACTACTGTGCCACCACCGGGCTGATCAGGTATGATATTTTTGTATATCTTTTTATTAAAGATTAAAACCCCAGAGCTTCCCGGACCACCTAAAAATTTATGCGGCGAAAAATAAATAGCATCTAAATGAGCACCGTTTTCAGTAGGGTGCATATTGATATTAATATAAGGTGCTGAACAGGCAAAATCTACAAAACAAAGACCATCGAATTCATGTATTAATTTAGCTATTTCATGATAAGGAGTTTGAATGCCCGTAACGTTTGAACATCCTGTAATGGCCGCAATCTTGTTTTTTTTATATTTATATTTTTCAAGAAGCTTTCTAAAATAAATTAAATCAACATTGCCTTCTGCATCTGATTTTATTATTTCAACAGTTGCAATCGTTTCTAACCATGTAGTTTGATTAGAATGGTGTTCCATATGAGTAACAAAAACTATGGGCTTTAATTCATCATCAATTTGTAAGTAGTCATTAAAAAACTGATGAATACTTCTTACATTTTCTTTTAGTGTTTCTTTTTTTGGAATCATTCCCTTCTTCACATAATCCATGATTCTTTCCGGCATTTTTAGTCCAAGTATCCGCTGTAATTTATTTACTGCACCCGTCATTCCACTGCCACAAAAGATTAAGACATCATCCTTATCAGCTCCCACATGTTTTTTCACTATCCATTTAGCTTCTTCATAAGCTTTTGTCATGAGTGTTCCGGTAATGGTTGTTTCTGTATGCGTATTTGCAAGAAAAGGCATCAGTTCTTGTTGAAGAATATCTTCGATGGGTTTATAGCACCTGCCACTGGCGGTCCAGTCGGCATAAATAATTTTCTTTTCACCTAGAGGGGAAATAAAATTTTGATCTTGGCCAATAATATTTTTGCGAAATTTTTCAAAGTATAATTCAAGAGCTGTAAGTGCTTGCATAAAACCAAATTTATTCGGCCTAAAATTATAGAAAGCATTTCGTAAACCAATTAAAAAGCCATCCCGCCAAATGTTTGGATGGGATGGCTTAAAATGTAAGAAGTTGAAATTATATTTTTCCGTTTTTAATTTCTTCTACAACTGTTGGATCTAATAATGCAGAGATATCACCTACATTATCCAAATCTCCTTCTGCAATTTTGCGTAAAATTCTCCGCATAATTTTGCCGCTTCTGGTTTTTGGTAATCCACTTACAAATTGAATTTTATCAGGTTTTGCAATGGCCCCAATAATTCTGGTAATTGTTTGAATGATATCTTTTCTAACAAGATCAGCTGTGCCATGAGTATCCTGACCGTGTGAGCCTTGATAAATGATATATGCATAAATGCCTTGTCCTTTAATATCGTGCGGATAGCCGACCACAGCACTTTCAACCACACCAGAGTGCATATTAATGGCATTTTCAAGTTCTGCCGTTCCAATTCTATGGCCACTTACGTTTAGAACATCATCTACTCGACCAGTAATTCTAAAGAAACCATTTTTATCTTTTAAAGCACCATCTCCTGTAAAATACATACCGGGATAAGTTGCGAAATAATTGGTTCTGCATCTTTCATGATCTCCATAAGTAGTTCGAAGTATGCCTGGCCATGGACCTTTAATACATAGGTTGCCAGAAATTGTTTCATCTCCCTCAGCCACAATTTCTTTTCCATTCTCATCCACTAATACCATTTGTAATCCTGGCATTGGAAGTGTTGCCCAGCTTGGAACTGCAGGGGTAATGCCGGCCAAATTACTAATTAAACAACCTCCAGTTTCTGTTTGCCACCAGGTATCAACAATTGGGCATTTATGTTTTCCAACATGCTCATCATACCAATGCCATGCTTCTTCATTAATAGGTTCACCAACTGTGCCCAATACTTTGAGAGAGCTTAGATTTTTGCCTTGTAAAGGGCCTAAACCAAATCCCATTAAACTACGAATGGCTGTTGGAGCTGTATAGAGAATATTGACTTTAAATTTATCTACAATATCCCAGAATCTTCCTGCATCAGGAAATGTGGGAACCCCTTCAAACATCAATGAAGTGGCACCGGCACTGAGTGGCCCATAAATAATATAACTATGACCGGTGATCCATCCAATATCGGCGGTGCAGAAATGGATATCGCCTGTTTGATATTGGAATACGTTGACAAAAGTATAATTGGTATACACCATATAACCTCCACAGGTATGTACAACACCTTTTGGTTTACCGGTTGAGCCAGATGTATATAATATAAATAGAGGATCTTCTGCATCCATTTCAACAGCTGGGTAATCATGTAAACCCAAAGTCTCTACTTTTTTAATTTCATCTTCCCACCAGAGATCACGCCCTTTAATCATTGAAACAGGAGTGCGTGTGCGGGTAGCAACGATTACTTTTTTTACTGTTCTATTACCAATCAATGAATCATCGATCACTGATTTTAAAGGAATATCTTTTGCGCCTCGGTAAGCGCCATCGCAAGTAACAATGTATTCTGCTTGTGCATCATATAAACGGTCAGCAATACTTTGTGCAGAAAAACCTCCAAAAATAACAGAATGAATAGCTCCAATTCTGGCACATGCAAGTACTGCAATTGCCAGCTCTGGTATCATCCCCATATAAATACAAACACGATCACCTTTCTTAACACCGTTATTGTTAAGTACGTGGGCGAACTGACAAACTTTTTCGTGCAGTTTTTTATAAGTGATAATTCTGTGATGTTCTTCCGGATCGTTCGGTTCCCAAATAAGGGCTGGCATATCGCCAGATTTTTCGAGGTGTCTATCGAGACAATTCTCGGTGATATTTAATTTCCCTCCTTTGAACCATTCTATTTTAGGATCTGTAAAATTCCAATTAAGCGTTGTATGCCATTTTTTTCGCCAAATGAAATTTTCAGCCACAGATGACCAAAATTCGGCTGGGTCATCAATACTGCGTTTGTAGTCAGCTTGATATTGTTCAAAACTGGAGATTTGATAAGGGTAGTGCATTGCAATCGATTTAAGGGCTCTAATGTACAGCAGATTTAAAATCTTCCAAGCATAAAGAAAACCATTTTTGCTAAATTAGTATACTCTTGCTAAATTAGTATATCAATTGAAAAAAATACAATCATGAAAGCCAGATTTTGCCCAAAGTGTAAGTCAGATGAAATCACCAAAAGTGGCATTGTAAAGGAGCGTCAGCGATTTCATTGTAAAAAATGCGGGTATCATTTTTCAGTTGAAAAAGAGGGTAAAAGTATTGACCCTTATTATGTAATCAAAGCATTACAGCTCCATATTGAGGGAGTAACTTATAGAGAAATTGAAAGGATTCTTGGTGTTAGTCATGTTAGTGTTATAAACTGGGTTAAAAAATACAAAGTTAAAGCTCCAGAAAACTACGATTACACACCCTCTTATAAAGTACTCACACTCACGGAACTATCGCTATTCATGGCTAATCCGCAAAATTTAAAAAATTCCGGGATGATTATAACTGAATTGGGGGATAAGTATATGATGATCAAATGGGAGCGGCTAAAATCAATGTAATCTCTGCCTAAAAACTAGTAATTTTCTACAAAAAAATATACTATTACCGTAACTATACCAACTATACCATTTTTCATCAACTTTCTTTCTAGGTTCGGAGAACGATTAATTGTTCACCAATCTAAACGCTACCATGAAAAAAAGGATTTTAACTGCATGCATTTTGCTGTCTGTTGGAATTGTAAATGCACAAACCCCCCTTGTAAAAGACAGTATTCATTTAAAAGAATCCCCCACAAAACCTGCCGAGAGAAAGGCCGATCCTGGTTGGGGAATCAAGTTTTCAGGATTTATTCGTAATGATGTTTTCTTTGATTCAAGACAGGTAGTATCTGCTCGTCCGGCAAATCAGGGTGAACTGCTTCTTTACCCTGCCAATGTAAATAATGATATCAACGGAAAAGATATCAATGCCGCTTCTTCGCTTGATATGTTGGCAATTACCACCAGGTTAACTGGAACAGTAACTGGACCAGATGCCTTTGGTGCAAAAACCTCTGGAATTATTGAAGCAGAATTTTTTGGAAATGCAAACGGAAACGAAAACGTTTTTCGATTGAGACACGCAGTTGCAAGATTGGATTGGCCCAAGACGCAACTTGCATTTGGTCAGTATTGGCATCCACTTTTTGTAACAGATTGTTTTCCTGGTGTATTGAGTTTTAATACTGGCATGCCTTTTCAACCTTTTGCAAGGAATCCTCAGATTAGATTAACTCAAAAATTAGGGAATGAAGTCAATTTAATTATTGCAGCAATTTCACAAACAGAAGCTTTTGTAAGTAGTGGTCCGAGTACCAATATTGCATTAGGTGCAGCATCCGCTAGTCAGGCTTATATCAGCAATGCTGTTGTTCCTAATCTACATGCGCAATTACAATACAAAGGAAAATCCTTTTTAGCAGGTGTTGCACTTGATTATAAATCATTAAGACCCGCTCTTAGCGCACCTTCAGCAGCAGGGGCTTCTACATTGGTAGTATCAAATGAAAGAGTGAATAGCATCACATTTGAAGCCTATACAAAAATCACAACAAAAGCAGTGATTGCTAAAGCAGAATTTTTATCGGGCCAGAATTTGTACGACCATTTAATGATTGGTGGATATTTAGCTTATGGAATAGCACCAGCAATTACTTATAAGCCAATCACTGTAAATTCTTATTGGGTAGAAATAATGGGAACAGGAAAGAAAGTAATTCCCGGAATATTTGTTGGTTATACGTATAACAATGGTGCATCTGAAGATAATGCTGTTGCATCATATACAAGAGGTATCTCAGCAGGAAAAACTTCTATATCAAATGTTTTTCGCGTTGCACCTCGCATTGAAACGATATCGGGTAAATTCAGATTTGGATTAGAAGCCGAAATTACTTCAGCTACATATGGTGCCGCTGGATCTAATGCAAAAGTTACAGGTATAACAAATTCCGTAACAAATAACAGAATTCTATTCATCTCTTCATACTCATTTTAAATTCATAACTTAATTTCTTAAATCTCTAAACTTGCCGTATGAGTAATAACAACGAAACAAAGGGTATCTGGAAAGTGATTGGAGCATCTTCACTAGGAACCCTAATTGAATGGTACGATTTCTATATTTTCGGTAGCCTTGCCGTAGTAATCGCAAACCAATTTTTTCCGAAAACAAATCCAACTGCGGCTTTGCTTTCTACACTTGCAACTTTTGCAGCAGGATTTATTGTACGACCATTTGGGGCCTTGGTTTTTGGTAGACTAGGTGATTTAGTTGGTCGGAAATATACTTTCCTTCTAACATTGGTTTTAATGGGATTCTCAACTTTTGCAATTGGGTGTATTCCTAGTTACGAAAGTATCGGGTTTCTAGCACCGATTCTAGTTCTTGTGTTTCGTTTAATTCAGGGATTGGCACTTGGTGGTGAATATGGTGGCGCAGCAACTTATGTGGCAGAACATGCACCAGTTCATAGAAGGGGTTTCTTTACTTCCTGGATTCAAACTACTGCAACACTTGGATTATTTATATCTCTTGGTGTTATATTAATGACGCGCCATTTCCTTGATGCTGATCAAGCAAAATCTATTGCAAAATTTAACGACTGGGGCTGGAGAATTCCATTCTGGATTTCTAGTTTGTTGGTAATGGTATCAATTTATATCAGGTTACGTATGGCCGAATCGCCAATGTATTCAAAATTGAAATCTGAAGGAAAAACTTCTGTAAATCCTTTGAAAGAAAGTTTTGGACATAAAGCAAATTTGAAAATGGTTTTATTGGCTTTGTTTGGTGCCACCATGGGACAAGGTGTAGTTTGGTATACCGGTCAATTCTACGCACAATCATTTATAGAAAATGTATGTAAAGTTGAGTTTGATCAATCTAGAACCATCTTGATCTTTGGAATTTTATTTGCCACGCCATTCTTTGTAGTGTTTGCTACACTTAGTGATAAGATTGGAAGAAAGTGGATCATGCTTTCGGGTATGTTCCTGGCTATCATTTCTTATAACTATTTGTTTACCTCTCTTTTCAATATTGCAGATGCCAAACAAAAAACAGAAATAGTTGCAAATACTAAAATTGAGACCACTGTAAAAGTAATTCCAAATTCAACTGACTCTATTCGGAAAGTAGTAACGAAATCTTATTTCACAGACGGCATGAGTATGGTGAACACAAAAACCGATACCGCATATTCAACAGCTGGTAAAACAACCAAGAAACCAGTAGTAGCTATTTCAAAAACTTTGAGTAGTAGTGATTATTGGAAAATGGTGGGTATTGTATTTATTTTAATTCTTTATGTAACCTTAGTATACGGTCCTATTGCGGCTTTCCTTGTAGAATTATTCCCAACTAAGATCAGGTACACATCCATGTCATTGCCTTACCATATAGGGAATGGTGTATTTGGCGGCTTAACACCTTTTATTGCAACATTACTTACAACCATTTATGTTGATAATAAGATTGTTGGTTTAATGTATCCTATTGTGATTGCTGCAGTATGTTTGGTTATTGGTGCAGTTTATATCAGTAATAGAATTGATCCAGAAGTTGACCGTTAAACAACCTATTATAAAAATTATAAAAGAAAAAATTATGAATGCTTTAAAAAAATACCTAGGATTAGTTTGGATTGTATTAGGCCCTCTGGCTATCCATTATCTTTTGCAAACAGCAAGTAGCGAAATCGCAAAAAAACCTGGAACTGATACGATTATTCAATGGGGTGTATTTATCACTGTTTTTTATCCTATTGCAATAGGTTTTATTTTATTCGGATTATATGCATTGGAAGGAAATTACGACCATCTTCCAGAAGCTAGTTCTGAATTAATAGATTACGATACCAAGCCTTTGTAATCATTTTTTATAAACCGTTAATGGTGAATTATATTTACCGTTAACGGTTATTTTACTTTATGAAAGAAAAACTAAAAGAACAGCGTTTGTTATTTCTAAGCATACTATTTATGATGCTGTTTAGTTTTCCTTTTGCCAAAATGATGAATGGAACTTTTACAATTCTAGGAGTCCCACAGATTTACTTCTATATTTTTGTTCTTTGGCTGATACTTATTTTTCTTACTTGGTTGATTGCGGATACTCGTCTTTTTAAAAACAAGAAAAAAAAGGATGAGTAATATTACAGTCATATTATGGTCTGTCCTTTACCTGATCATTCTTTTCGGGATTGGTTATTATGCAGAATTTCGTTCTGCAGCCAATAGAAGCATAATCAATAACCCCTATATCTATGCGTTGTCACTTGCCGTTTATTGTACAGCTTGGACTTTTTTCGGAAGCATAGGAAGGGCTACTACAACGGGTGTTGAATACCTATATATATACCTCGGTCCAGCCATTATGGCCCCTTTGTTTTGGATTTTGCTCAGAAAAATTATTCGGATTTCAAAAACACAACGTATCACTAGTATTGCCGATTTTATTTCAACTCGGTATGGAAAAAATATTTCTTTAGGTGTTATTGTAACATTGCTATCAGTAATTGGCATTATTCCATATATAGCAATTCAGCTTAAAGCTATAAGCAGTAGTATTGAAATTGTTACTTCTACAACCCATGTGATTCAACATAGTTTTAATGTTTTTAGCGATAATACTTTTTATATAGCTATCGGGCTTTCTGCATTTGTTATTTTATTCGGAACTAGAAGTGTTGACGCTACTGAAAAACATGAAGGATTGGTTGCTGCTATTGCATTTGAATCGATTATTAAAATTGTAGCATTTACTATTGTAGGAATATTTGTGACATTTTTCTTGTTCAATGGATTCGGTGAAGTGTTAAAGCGATCTGCTGATCTTCCAAGTTTTCAAAAGCTATTTGTAGTTCAGGATAATAAAATGTACATACAAATGTTTTCAATGATGATGTTGTCTATGTTAGCAGTTTTATTTCTTCCAAGACAGTTTCAGATTTCAGTTGTTGAAAACATGCAAGAACAACATTTGAACAAAGCAATGTGGCTATTCCCGCTTTATCTATTAGTGATTAATTTATTTGTTGTACCTATCGCTTTTGGGGGATCTATTATTTTCAATGGACAAAATATAAACGCAGATACTTTTATTTTAGCACTTCCCATGTATGCCCACCAACCTTGGCTAGTTACCATGGTTTATATTGGCGGTTTTTCTGCTGCAAGTAGTATGATTATAGTTGAAACAATTGCCTTAAGTACTATGATCAGCAATCATATTGTTATGCCCTTACTATTGTTTTTATCATCTATCACAAAGCTCAATTTTGAAAAATATTTTAGACTCATTGTTATTAGTAGTAGAAGAATAAGCATCGTCGTCATCATTTTAATGGCGTATTTATATGATAGAACCGTTGCAGAAAAATATTCCCTTGTTTCAATCGGATTGGTTTCTTTTACAGCGGTTGCTCAATTTGCTCCAGCTGTTATTTTGGGTTTATATTGGAAAGAAGCGAATAAAAATGCAGCACTTATTGCTATACTAGTTGGATTTGTTGTATGGTTTTTTACATTGGTTGTACCATATATAGTTGGCGCTGGCTTTTTAAGTTCCGAAATATTAAATGAGGGTTTATTTGGCTTGCACTTTTTAAAACCACTTGAATTATTTGGGATGACGGGTTTTGATACCATCACACATGGCTTTTTCTGGAGTATGTTTTTCAACACTGTTTTCTTTGTAGGTATTTCATTATTTTCAAAAAGAACAACAGAAGAAATTTATCAAGCTGAAATGTTTGTTGACATATTTAAACATTCAGTTCAAAGTGCTGAAGGTTCCATCATCAGAAAGGGCACTGCTTTTATTCCTGATATCACATCTTTACTTTATAATTTTATTGGTAAACCACGGACCGACTATTTGTTAGCAGGATATGCTCGCCGACATAAAGTAAATCTAACCCAATCTGGCAAAGCAGATCCCATGCTTGTAAGTTTTGCTGAAAGAGTATTAGCTGGGGCAATTGGCTCAGCTTCTGCAAGGATCATGGTTAAAAATGTGGTCAAGGAAGAAGAGTTAAGTATTGATGAAGTATTGAAAATTCTTCGTGAGAGTCAATTAATGAAAGAAACTAATAAAGAATTAAGACGCAAATCACTTGAGCTTAGTAAGGCAACTGAAGAGTTGAGAATTGCCAATCAGCAGTTGAAAGTAATAGATGAAATGAAAGATGAGTTCTTATATACCGTTACACATGAATTAAGAACGCCACTCACTTCAATTCGTGCATTAAGTGAAATTGTTCATGACAATCCGGAAATTCCAGACCCTGAAAAAAATATTTATCTTGAATCTATCATTAAAGAAACAGAAAGATTAAGTCATTTAATTACACAAGTATTAAATCTAGAACGATATGAAAGTGGCAGAACCCAATTAAATCTGTCTGGTATAGAACTTGGAGCTTTATTGTATGATATTGAAGATAGTGCTCGACAATTATTAAAAGAGAAAGGCTTGCAAATTCATTTTAATATTCAAACACTGATGCCTTTATTGGAAGGAGACATTGATTTACTCACTCAAGTATTTTATAATCTCACTTCAAATGCAATTAAACATGCGAAGAAGAATATACAGGTTGAGGCTAACTATCAAGATAATATTTATCGAATCTCTATCAAAGATGATGGAATTGGAATACCTAGTGAATTACATGAATTGGTTTTTGATAAATTCTTTCAAGCAAAGAATCAAACACTTAAAAAGCCAGAGGGCAGTGGATTGGGATTGGCAATTTGCAAAAGGATTGTTGAAATGCACCAAGGAAAGATTTGGATTGAGAACTTAGAAAACAGTGGGGCAAATTTTATTGTTGAGATTCCCCATACAATATTGACCAATAAATTTGAATAACATGCCATCGAAATACAAAGTATTGGTAGTTGATGATGATCCGTATATATTAATGTCGTTAGAGTTCTTAATGAAAAAGAGCGGCTATCAGGTTATGATTGCACGTAATGGTGCAGAAGCAATCAGTGCCGTTAACACTTATATGCCCGATCTTATTTTGTTGGATATCATGATGCCAGATGTTGATGGGTATGCAATTTGCGCTTACATCAAACAAGAAGAAGCATTAAAGCATTGTATAGTTGTTTTCTTATCTGCAAAAACAAAAGAGGCAGATATTAAGAAAGGGTATGAGCTAGGTGCATCATTATATATTAGCAAACCTTTCAGCACTAAATTTCTAATGCGTGAAGTGGGGCAATTATTAGAAGGTTCAATTGTGAAAGCAAAGCCTGAATATGATACTGAATTTAAAAAGAGTATCGCATTACCTGTAGAATACTGGCAGGCGCAAGCAAAAAAAATTGAATGGTTCGAATTTCCTAAAACGATACTTTCTAAAAATGAACAAGGTTTGTACAAATGGTTTGAAGATGGCAAACTAAATATGTCTTATTTATGTCTCGATTATCATATTGAAAAAGGGAGAGGAGAACAAACGGCTTTGATTTATGATTCTCCTGTTACTAAAACAATACGCAAGTACAATTTTATAGAGCTTCGTGATGAAGTAGCATTGTTTGCTGGTGGACTTCTTAAACTTGGCATTACAAAAGGCGATACGATAGTAATCTATATGCCAATGATACCTCAGGCTATTATTGCAATGTTAGCATGTGCCAGAATTGGTGCTGTTCATTCCGTTGTTTTTGGAGGATTTGCTCCACATGAATTATCCATTCGAATTAACGATGCAGAACCCAAAGCAATCATCACAGCATCATTTGGTATTGAATTCGATAAAAAAATTGCATATAAGCCATTAGTTGATCATGCCATTATGGAGGCATATCATAAACCAAATTATGTAATAGTTTATCAAAGAGAAGGGCTTTCTGCAGAAATGATTGAAGAACGGGATGTGGATATGCAAGAACTCATGCAATCTTCAACGGCAACAGCTTGTATTCCAGTACTAGCTTCGGATCCTTTATATATTTTATATACTTCTGGAACTACTGGCAAACCCAAAGGAATAGTGCGAGATACAGGCGGGTATGCTGTAGCTTTAAAATATAGCATGGACCATATTTATAATGTTGAACCCGGCGAAGTTTTCTGGGCTGCAAGTGATATTGGTTGGGTTGTTGGACATAGCTACATTGTATATGGCCCATTGATACATGGTTGTACTACCATACTTTTTGAAGGCAAACCTGTCAGAACACCTAATGCGGGAGAATTTTGGCGTGTGGCGGCCGAACATCAAGTAAGGTCTATGTTTACCGCACCAACGGCAATCAGAGCTATTAAAAAAGAAGATCCTGATGGAGAAATGCTAAAAAATAAAAATCTCTCTAATCTTAAAACTTTATTTCTTGCTGGTGAAAGATGCGACCCTGCAACTTATCATTGGGTAAATGACCTATTGAATATTTCTGTGATTGACCATTGGTGGCAAACTGAAAGTGGTTGGCCAATGCTAGGGATGATGCAAGGGATTGATCAATCTCCCACAAAAGCAGGAAGTGCAGGGAAGCCAATTTGTGGTTTTGATGTACAAATATTAGAAGATGATGGGAACAGTATTTTTAATGATAATGAAGAAGGATATATCGCAGTAAAATTGCCATTACCCCCTGGATGTTTACAAACCCTATGGAAAAACGATGAGTGGTTTAAAGAATCCTATCTCTATCGTTTCCCTGGGTATTATCTAACTGGTGATGGTGGCCATAAAGATAAAGAGGGATACTTCTATATCATGGGACGGATTGACGATGTGATCAATGTTTCTGGTCATAGATTGAGTACAGGAGAAATGGAAGAAATAATTTCACATCATCCAGCAATTGCAGAATGTGCTGTTATTGGAATTGCGGATGAGTTGCGCGGTCAAAGACCAATAGGATTAATAGTTTTAAAAGACAATCATCCCAAAGAAGAATTTGAATTAGAAAATGAATTGGTTCAACTAGTTCGGGATCAAATAGGTGCAGTTGCGTATTTTAGAAATGCGATTCTTGTTAAGCGACTACCAAAAACAAGAAGCGGTAAAATATTAAGAAAAACAATGCGCATGATAGCGGATGGTGCTCCACATACGGTTCCCTCCACTATTGATGACCCGGAAATATTAAATGAAATAACTGAAATACTAACAATTAGAAAAATAGGGATTGCTTTTCAATAGAGATTATCCCTCTTTTCTTTTCCAGTAAAAATAAAAAGGAATACCTGTTGCAATTAAAGCTAAACCAGATAAAGCTTCTTTCGGTTGATTCTGAAGTGTTACAGTTATTAATAAAGTGCAGAAAAGCAAAAAGAAAATAGGGGTAAAAGGATAAGCAAATACTTTATAAAACCTCGGCTCGTTAGGAACACGCTTGCGCATTAATATTACGGCTAATGCTGTAGCACCGTAAAAAATAAACGCAGAAAAAATAAGCATATCTGTTAGCTGATCAAAAGTTCCTGACCAGATTAAAAGTACCGACCAGATACCTTGTAATAATAACGCAACCGATGGAGTTTTAAATGTTGGATGAATAATTGCTGCTGGTTTATAAAAATTATTATCACGAGCCATCGCATAAAAAAGTCTTGCGGATGTTAATATGGTGCTATTAGTTGCATTGAAAGTGGTAACAAGAATTAATACAGCCACAAAAAGTTCACCCCACTTACCCCATACCACTTTCATTACTTCAACCGCTGCAATCTGATTTGGATGTTTACTCATTTCAATAATAGAATCAATGGGTAAAACATAGAGATATACCAGATTAAGTAAAACATAAACTAGAATAATAATCAATGTTCCAATGCCTAACGATAATGGTAGATTTCGTTTTGGATTTTTAATTTCCTCTCCGATCAATCCTACACAATTCCAACCTTCATAACCCCAGAAAGCTCCTAAACTTGCAATAGTAATGGCTTTGATGATTTGCCAATATGTCCAGCTATGATCTGCATGTATACTAGGAGTAGTTAAATTACTGAACCTGCCCATCGGAGCAGAAAATCCTGCTACAACAATAACTGCTGCAGCAGATAACATTAACACCGTCATAATTCTGCTAAGTTTCTCTGCGTACTGTATGCCTTTATAATTAATATAAGTGAGCAAAACCAATAGAAATGAGGCTAACAACTTTACAGATAAATTGTCTATCAATTCTCCTCCTGTTTCTTTATGATTAAAAGAAAAAGCTGGAAGCGGAACAATGCTATTGAACGACTGTGCAAAAATATATGCAAGTGCCGCAATAGAAGCAGTTTTTAAAACCACAAAATTGGCCCAGCCATAGATATAAGCAAAGAATCGGTTGTATACTTTTTGGAAATAAAAATATTCTCCACCTGAATTGGGAAACATACCCGCCATTTCTGCAGTGCAAAGTGCACCTGCTAAACTTATAACTCCCGCAAGAACCCAGCAAAGTAAAACCAATAATGGAGATTGCAGTGTTGCAGCCATCATGGCTACTTTCTTAAAAACACCTGATCCTAAGATCACACTGATCACTACAAAGATGGCTGAACGAAGTCCAAGTGAAGCTGTAAGTTTTTGCAAAATGAAATTGATTTGAAATTAATTAGTCTATTTTTTTAATGCCTAAACCAGGTAAACTACTTGGATACATGTAACCATCTTTTAGTTCAAAACCGCCTTCCACTAAATCTTTGGCTAAATCAAAGCTTCCGTCTAAGTCGAGGTATTTTGTGTTGCTGCAAGAATAAGCTGCGTGTAATGCTGCAGTAATGCTTACAATACTTTCGTCATTACATCCCCAAAATAAATCAATGTCTGCATTTTTTGCAATGGTTGCAATTTCTCTTGCACCTTTGATACCACCTGATTTCATCAGTTTAATATTATATACGCCGAATGATTGCGGAGGTAATGAAAATTGCCATGCACTTCTCGCATCAATAAGTGATTCGTCTGCAACTAATTTTTTTCGATCCTCAATCCCCAATGGTTGTAAAACCGATTCTTGACCTGTTTTAACAGGCTGTTCAATCAGTTCCAGTGTGGAGGCTTCAGTATGACTAATAAACTTTTTCAGATCGTCTAAAGAATAACCTTGATTAGCATCTACACGGACTAACATTTTAGATGAAAACTTTTCTGTTATGGAACGAACTCTTTCAATGTCGGCATCAACATCCAAACCGGTTTTAATTTTTAATATTTTGAAACCTAGTTTAAAATATTCTTCGGCATCGATAAGCATTTCTTTTGTTTCCTTAATTCCAATGGTAACAGAAGTTGGTAATGCTTTAACTTTTGTGCCATAAAAATCTAATACTGATATATTTAAAGATTTTCCGAATAAATCGTGTAATGCAATATCGATTGCTGCAATAGTGCCAGGTTGTTTTGGGAAATGCAAACATGCCTGATCGATTATTTCATTAAATAAACGAATATCTTTTCCAATAATTTGATCTAAATAGCCAGATTGTAAATTTGCAAGTGTATGCTGTGGAGTTTCTCCAACTACATCAGCAAACGGATTAGCAGCACCAATACCAGACATGCCATTTTCTAAAGTAATTTCTAAAAAAACAACTTCTGTATCTGTAATGGTTTTGTATGCAATGGTATAAGCCCTGGTAAGAGGCAGATGACTTAACCATGAATGAACTGATTTTATTTTCATTTAATGTTATTTATTATTTTTTTCAATTCGGGTATTAAACTATCTACTCCTTGCTGTATAGGTAATAAAATAGGAAGCTTATATTCGGCTTCATATGCTTTTTGAAAGGAGAGTGCTTCTTCTAAACTACAGTGTTCTGTATTGATAGCAATTGCTATTACTCTTGATCCCAATAATTTTATCAATTCAATTTCAGAGGCGATACTCGGAAGCGCCCCCCATTCAGGCAGGTCTTCGTAATACTTTCTTTTTGGTGCTACTAATAAAACGGTATGCTTAGCATTTCCAGAAATCAATAGCTCTGATCCACAAGGACCAGATGGATTTCTTAAAGCAGATTGACCTTCCAATAAAATGATATCTGGTTTTGTTGCTTCATTGCAACTAAGAATTGCATGTTCTAATTCTCCAGAAATAAAGTCGTTAACGGTGGTATCGAAAACAAATCCAAATTCTCCACCTTGAAGCCAACCTGTTTGCCCGGTATAAATCATTTCTGCTTTAATACCATTTTGGTTTGCAGCTTCTCGAATCATTCTGCAGGTTGTTCTTTTTCCCATGGCACAATCCATACCTATAACTGCAACAACCGGGGTTTTCATATTAAAAATATCGCCCGTCCAGAAATGAAGATCTTTTCTTGCCTTTGGTCTGCGTACATCGGTTAATGTTACCTGATGCCTTTGGGCAAGGGCAACGATCTCTGGTTTATCATTTAGGAATTCATGTAAGCCATTTACAATTGAAATACCATTGAGGATACATAACTCAAGAATTGGCAAAAAGCTTTCTGGTAAGATACCACCTACAGTTGCTACACCGATAATACAATAATCAATGTCGTGAACTTCTGTAATTGCAGTTGCTACGGTATCAAACACTGGTATGTTGCGGTGTTTGCCATCTAATACTGTTCCTGCATCTTGTCCAGCAAATTCAGGATCAATTACTGCGAGTATACTAAACCGTTCAGTACCCCTAATAAGACCATGTGCTGTTTTTGCATCGGGCTTTGCCAGGTATCCATTTGTTAGTACAATGGCGCCTGGTTTTTTCTTTTCTGATTCCATTTTCTTTCTTTTATTTTCCAATAAATATTCCTGGAAATTTATTCGTTGATTTTTTCTCACTGTAAACGCAAACACCATTCACCCATACTTTTTCAACCCCATCAGATAATGCTTTTGAATCTTTGAAACTTGCATTGTCTTTCACTGTTGCAGGATTAAAAAGAACAAAGTCTGCATAATAGCCGGCTGCAATTACACCACGATTTTTAATTCCTACGTGTTCAGCAGAAAGGCTGGTCATTTTTTGAATAGCAGTTTCTAAGCTCATTATTTTTTTATCGCGTACATAATTACCTAATACTCTTGTAAAAGAACCATAGCCTCTTGGGTGTCCACCATTTGATCCATCAGAACATATATTGGTATTGGACCAGGCAAGAAAATTAATAACATCTACATCGGTCATAGATTTAGCCACTATAGCTTCAATGCCAGTTGCTTCGGGATGTGCTTTTTCAAATGCATCTGCTTCGGCAATTAATCCCATTAAAGTTTGTGCAGGCTTTTCTTTTCTCATTGCTGCAATTTCAGATATAGTTTTCCCCGCATAATTTGTATTTGCTGCGAATCGAATTAAAATAGATTGGGTAGGATCGAAGGTATGATCTACTGCATATTGAGCGCTTACTGGATTGGTATAATCTGTTTTTGGAAATAACACTCTTAATGTGCTATGCCAAAATTCGTAAGGATAACAATCAGCAGTGATATCGACGCCATCTAAACGAGCTGTTTGTAATTGTGCTAATATTTGGGATGATTTTCCCCAGTCATCCTTCAAAGCCAATTTGATATGTGAAATCTGAACTGGCAATTTGGCTATGCGACCAATATTAATGATTTCATCCAAAGCATCTGCTAATGCAATGTCTTCACTGCGGATATGACTGATATATCTTGAGTTTTCTGAAGCTGCGGTTTTTGCCAATTCCAATACTTCATTGTGACTAGAAAAATAGGCGCCTTCATATTCAAGGCCAGTTGATAAACCTAATGAACCCTTTTTTAATTCTGATAATAAGATGGCTTGCATAGCAGCTATTTCTTTTTCAGTTGCAGGCCTATTCAATTGATTAGTTCCTAATACCTTTTCACGAAGATCTGTATGTCCTGTATAAGTTGCAATATTGATGGCGATTGGTTTTCTTGCAATGCCAGCTTTTATACTATCCACATATGAGCCGTACCCATCTTGTCCGGAAACAATTGTTGTTACACCCTGATTCAAATCTGCCAAAGCCTCGGGATACTTTGCAAGAGAGCCGCCTATATGGCTGTGGCTATCTATAAATCCTGGTGCAAGAACCAAACCATTGCCATTAATTACCATTTCGCCATTTAAGGCTTTTAAATCGCCAACCTCAAGAATTTTATTACCCAAAAATCGAACAGATGCTTTTCTGCCTGGTGTACCGGTGCCATCTATTAACTGAACATTTATGATAAGAGATGAATTTTCATCAGAACTTTTAATGTTCTGTGCTAAAACATTCAATGAAATTAGAATTATCAATAAAAACAAAGTCAATTTCTGCATAATCTTAAAATGCTAAGGGTAAAACAATTTATCTATAAGACAAGAATTGCTTACAAGTTAGATGAATGAAAGTTAAAAATAAAACAGAAGACAAGAATCTTATAAATCTAATTATTTGGCTTTGTTATCAACCTGGAAAATACCAAAGATATTATTGTCTTCATCTAAGAAATAACCCTGCCAACAACGATAAGGTATGGGAAACTTTGCGATAGTAACTTTTCCTCCATGTGCAATAATTTTTTCGGCCATTTTATCAAAATCGCTTACTTGAATTGAACAGGTAAAAGCATTGGTACCAGCATCTTGAGGAGGAAGGGCAGAAGGCCTTTTAAGTAAACCACCGTGCATATTTCGAGTTTCAATTCTGTAATATTCATTTGGAGCTTGAGGTTCTAATGAAAAATTCCAACCAAATACATTATGATAAAAATTAATTTCTCTTGCAGGATTAGAAGTCTGAATTTCAAAATAGCCAACTGTGTTCATGTATCAAAAATTTATTGTTTCATAATCAATTTAAAAGACCCCATTGAAGTTAAACAAAATAGGGCGAATAAATACTTATTATATTTGAATTTCAAGCAAGAAATATGGTGTCCATAAAGTTGGTAAGCAACAAGGAAGAATTGGAAGGCATTCAAGCACTTCAACAGCAAAATCTTCGAAAGAACTTAACAGAAATAGAGGCTGAAGAGCAAGGATTCTTAATGGCCGAGTACAGTATCGATTTTCTACAAAAGATGCATGATGCTGCACCCTCAGTTATTGCAGTATCCGAGGGAAAAGTAGTGGGATATTCCTTAGTAGCATTAAAAACTATCAGAGATGAGCATCCTTTATTAGCAGACCTATTTAACTCCATCGATCGCATTGAATTTCAGTCACAAGACCTGGGTAAATCAAATTATGTAGTGGTTGGTCAACTTTGCGTGGGCAAAGGTTTTAGGGGAATTGGATTAGTAGATAGGATGTATCATTACTATAAAGATTCTTATGCACGCGAATATGAATATTTAATTACTGATGTGGCTCAGGCAAATCAACGATCTCTCAAAGCCCATAAGAAAACGGGCTTTCAAGTAATTGATCAATTATCATTTGAAGGGATAGGCTGGGATATTGTTTTATGGAACTGGAATGCGAAATAATTATTTTATTTCTTTAGTGTTTTCTTTTTTAGCCAGTCTAATAATCTTATGACATCTGTTTCCTGGTATTCATTAATATGTGATTGTCTGATCTCTATGATCACATTTTTATCTTTATTTGCTTCAGAATCGAAACTCTTTCCTAATACAAGTATACCATCAATAGTTTCCAATCCCGCTAACTCTTTAAATTGTTTGTCTTCAATGAAGATCAATTGATGCATTTCAAAGTTATAATTTAATCCAACTTCTATGATAGTAACATTTTTTAAATATACCTCACTCACTAGAAATTTTGAGTAGAGCATCATTCTAAGGTTTACATTATCATAAACTGATTGAGCGAAACTCCCGAATCCTAACAAAAAGAGGCAAATTGTGAGGATTGTATATTTTCATAAAAAGGATTTTATAATTCTTCCAAAAGTTAAAATAGGTTAAAGCAATTACCAATTTCATTTTATCTTATCTATTTCAGCGATAGTTTGCTTCTCTAATCCAGATAAAACAGGTGGTAAATCAAAAGGAACTCTTTGAAAATAAAATAATGTGATGAGTTGTCTCTTTTTATCAACCATATAAGCCGTATTAAAAGCGCCTCCCCAGAAAAAGCTTCCCTCCGAAGCATTGTTTAGTATTGTGCCTTGTTTTGTGGTAAGGCCAACTCCTAAACCAAAATTGTTCAATGATTTCATGCCTCCAAATATGAAGTTCTTATCGCCTAATTGGTTACTTGTAAATTGATCTAAAGTTTGCTTGCTGAGAAGCTTTTTATTTTTTGCATACAATCCATCATTTAGTAAGCAGGTTAAAAATTTCGCATAGTCATGTGTAGTGGAAACTAATCCGCCAATAGCAGAAAAATAGTTACGATTCTCAGCATTGGGATAATTAATGGGATAAATGTCTGGAGTTATCTCAGATATGCTGTCGGACTTAATATTTCTATACACTTTTACAAGTCTGTTTTGTTTGTCCTTTGGCAAATAAAAGTAACTATCCTTCATTTGAAGGGGTTTAAAGATGTTTTCTTTTAAATAAACATCTAAAGACTTTCCAGAAATAATTTCAATAAGCCTGCCCAGAACATTTGTACTTAATCCATAACTAAATCTCTCACCCGGCTGATGAGCTAAAGGCATTTTTGCAATCTGTTCAACTTCTTCATGAAGAGAATTGAATGCCACATTTAGTGGCTTGTCTAGTTGATATTGAGCGAACAATTTTTTTAGCTTCGGATATTCGTCGGATGAAGAAATACCTGACTGGTGACTTAAAAGATCTCTAATAGTAATCGATCTATTTCTGTTCACTAATTTAATAGAATCTTTTTCTACAATAGCTACCTGCTGATTTTGAAAGGCAGGAATATATTTCTCAATTGGATCATTCAAACCAATTTTACCTGATTCAACTAATTGCAAAAAAGCAACTGATACTATTGCTTTTGTTTGAGATGCAATTCTAAATATAGATTCAGTAGTCATTGGAACTTGGTTAGCCTTGTCGGCATAGCCATAGGCTTTATCAAGCACTACATTGTTTCTATAAATAATCATTGCTACAGCACCTGAAACTTTTTGCTGTTGTATTTGTTTCTCAATAATACTATCTATAGAATGGAAGTTTTGTGCAAATAATAATTGTATAGTGAAAAAGGTACTTAAAACGAATGTGAGTATTCGATGTAACATGGCTTAAGGCGTATTTATTGAACTTGTTTTAAAAAATCGATTACAGCTACTTTTTGTTGATCGGTCATATCAACTAATTTATATTTCCTTTCTAGCATATTATACATTTCTACGGTTTTTCTTATGCGATTAAAATCGGTTGCTGGAATCTTTGAAATAGCACATGCCTCTTTTTGTTTCCATACTTCAGCATCTAATAATTGATCGGCTTGTCTTCCGTTAACACCTACTTTTGTGATTAGGTCTTTTCGGTATTTGGCTTTTAAGCTAAGAAGCAATTGTGCTTTTTGTGCAGTATCATAGATGGGATTAAAGTTGAGAGTGACAAGGGGGCAAGATTCTGAACTTGCATTCGATTTTCTTCTATCAATCAGCGTTTTTAATTGTTCATTCGAAAGTGAAAGCGCTCTGTACTTCTTCATTAATTCTACATCAACTTCATTGGCTGTTGCAAAAGTGTCGTTGGTGTTTTCTTCTACTTTAATTTTTTGAAGTGTTGCCCAATAATTTAGTTGCCCAATTTTGTCGGCTTTGTCTTCAGGAATTTTTAAATCATTAATCAAAAACCTTTTTTCACAGTATCCGAATAATTCTTTTTGTTCTTCAGGCGTCCAATTATTAGTTTTTTCCTGTGCCAATAAAGATTGCTTTATACAAGTAATTAGTATGCCTGCAATTAATAATGCTTTGAAAATTTTGTATTTCATATTTGTACTTTAAAATAAAACCAGATGATAGGTGCTTTTTTTTATAAAGTATCGAAAATATTGCATTTCAATTTTTATAATAGAGTCGTTAAAGTTCTTATTTTGTTTTAGTAGTTTTTGTTAAATTTTTGGGCATAAAAAAGGAAGTCTACAATTGACTTCCTTTTTAGATTGCTGCAATATTCTTAAATTCTATTTTTTTGAAACCTTATATTTTTCTGTTCGTAGATCTTTAATGACACCCTTCCAATTTAAACCGTAGCCAAAATCATAGACATGGCCATTTGCATCTTTATAAGGAATCATATCGTGAGGCACATCTTCAAATTGTTTTTCAACTGTTGACATATTCAAAGGCATTTGCATTGGCAACAATCCTGATGGCTCTACTTTACCTGAAACAATATCCATGATAGCTTCTAATTGAACTCCAAATTCACCTACAATTGCGTCTGCTTCTTTTTCAAATTCAGCAAATACCATTGGATTTGTAATACTTACTGAAACAATCACGGGCTTTCCCTTCATCGATTTCTTGGTTTCAAGAATGGTGTTCAAGTCGGGATAACTATTAGATTTATTGCTTTTATTTAAATAAGATCTGTTGGTAATAGTTGGATCAATAACAGGATCGCCAGCTGCCATACTCTTTGCCCTTGCTTCTGTGGCCGTATAATCTTTCAATTGCAAACTGATAGGCAAGTATCCATTTCCACCTGCAGCTCTATCTGCATCGCTATATCCTCCGCTTATAGGGCTTTTAATAAACACGATAGCAAAATCAGCTTTTGAAGGGTCTTCAGTAACAGTGTAGTATTTCTTCAACAGATTCAGGTTCACAGGATAATCTGTTTTTTCAGGAGAGGGTTGTCCAAAGAAATTGATGCTAGCTGGTGTTGTTCTTTTTGGAACATATACCGTTTTACCTTTTTGAATTGGCAGTGTATTATTTTGATTTTTTATCAATACTATTGATTTCAATTGGGCATTAAAACCTGCTTTCATATAGTCTGCATTACCTACTACCGTTTTTGTTTCAGCAGGATCCAGGTAAGGATTTTCAAATAGTCCTACTCTAAATACATTTAATAATAAACGAACTGCTGATTGTTCAAAACGTTTACGCATAAAAGCTTCTCCATGCTCTTTCACGCCCATTTGATAAGCCTCTATTACAGGTTTAGCATCATTATTTCCACCAAACTGATCTACTCCTGCCATCAATACTTTATAATGACGTTCTGCGATAGTTAGTTTTTCAACTCCCCATGATTTTCCTGCAAATACGCTAGGCTTTGCACCTTCGTTGGCAGTTATTAACCAATCGGTACAAACTACCCCATCATAACCAAACCTATTTCTTAAAAGATCGGTGATGATATATTTACTATAGCCATTACCTACATTCTCTCCATTCTTTTTATCTTGATTAAAAGAGATTGTATAGTAAGGCATAACAGCAGATGCCTTTTTAGTTCTTCCTTCTAATTTAAAAGCTCCTTCAGTAAAAGTTTTCATTTGTGTTTCCAGGTTATTCCCAGGATATACCGCAAACTTTCCATAAGCAAAATGCGCATCTCTGCCAGCTTCTTCTGGTCCACCACTTGGCCAATGTTTCACCATTGCGTTCACACTTTTATTTCCCCATCCCTGATAAGCATCAATTGAAATAGGGGAGGTTTGAAATCCATCCACATAAGCACGAGCCATATCTGTAGCCAATTTTGGATCTTCTCCAAATGTTCCTACAAAACGATTCCAACGAGGTTCGGTGGCAAGATCAATTTGCGGTGATAGCGCTGTTGTAAGACCAAGTGCTCTATATTCTTTAGATGCAATCGATCCAAATTGTTTGGTGATGGAAGGGTCAAAAGTGGCTGCTAAACCAAGTTCTTCAGGCCATTGTGAAATAGCTCCACCAGAGCCTGCATTATATTCAGCATCTTTATTAGCACCGTTTCGAGGGTCAGTACTATTATTAGTAGGTATTCCTTTTCCTAAACCTTCTACCAATGCTTGTGCTTTGTTATTCCAAAGTGCTGCAGTTGTTGGGTTTTCAACAGTAGTTATTAATACATGACGCAAATTATCTTTCGTAAGAAATGCGATTTGTTGATCAGAAAGATCAGATGATTTGGCACCACTTTCAGAGAATAATTTTCCACCATAAGTACCTCTTGAAAAACCTCCGGCAGCAGCTGGTATAGCTTGGTGTCCACTATATAGCATTAAACCTGCTATTTCATCAACTGTCATTTTAGAGGCTAGGTCTTTTGCACGGTCACTAACAGGCAAACGCCAATCTTCATAAACATCAACTACTCCATTTTTATTTAAGTCTTTAAATGGAAGTCCATCTTTGCTGATAATCTTTACACCTGAATTTGCACTATATCCGAGGGTAATCTGGTTATTGACTTTAATTTTTTTGACTCCATCAGTTAGATCATTCTCTATCCATTTTACTTGTGCTGTAGCAAAAAATGGAAGAGCCAACAAGAGGAAGGAATTTTTTTTCATTTTTTTAATTTAGGGGCAATCGGTTAAAAGAAATAAAACGTGGGCAAGCAATAAAGTTAATTCATAAATTTAGTACCATGAAAAGGAAAGCATTTTTACCCATTTTGATTTTATCATTATTTATAACAGTTTATGCAAGTGCTCAATCAGAAAAAGCAGAGGCAGGTATTCAAGCCATCATGCAGCAAACCAATGTGGTGGGCATTTCTGTTGCAGTAGTAAAGAATAATAAAATCATCTATACTCATTCTTTTGGTTATAAGGATTTAGAAACCAAGCAACCATTAACAGATGATTGTATTTTTAGAATCGCATCTATATCCAAGTCTTTTTCGGCTACATCTATCATGCAATTGGTAGAAGCAGGAAAAGTTTTGTTAGACGATGACGTGAGTAATTTAATAGGATTCAGAGTTCGTAATCCGAAATTCCCAGAAACTGTTATTACACTTAGAACCCTTTTGCAGCACCGATCTTCTATCAATGATAGTCAGGGATATTTTTCTTTAGACAGTATTAATCCTGTTACCAACCCCAATTGGGCAAAATGCTATAATGATTATGAACCAGGTAAGGGATATATGTATTGCAATTTGAATTATAATATGACGGGAACGATCATTGAAAAGCTTTCTGGTGAGCGATTTGATCAATATGTAAAACATCATATTCTGGATCCTTTAAAATTATATGGAGGTTATTGTGTGGATTCACTTGATAAAAAAAGGTTTGCAACCATATATGAATACAATACTGATTCTGCTAAATTTATTGCTTCACCCAATGCTTATGCCCCTCGAAGAGAGGAAATAGCGAACTATGTAATGGGTAAGTCTACACCTATCTTTTCACCTACAGGAGGAATGAAAATTTCTGCAACTGACTTGGCAAAGTATATGATGATGCATAGCAAATTTGGCCGATATAATTCTGTAAAAATTATGTCGAAGCATAGTGCAAAACAAATGCAGACAAAGGTTTCAGAGGAAGATGGATATGGCATGGCTATAGAAACCCAAGAAAATTTAATTAAGGGGAAAACGATGAAAGGCCATACCGGATCAGCATATGGTTTGTATAGCGGTATGTTTTTTAACTCAAAAGAAAAATTCGGATTTGTAGTAATTACAAATGGATGTGCTCCAAAATATGAAGACGGATTTAACGGACTCATTAAAAATGTCATCAACTGTTTATACGAGAGCTTTATATTATAGAAGTATCTTATGTTTTCTCATCATTAAATAATAAAACGATGTTGCCCTTTGACTTTTCAGAATCTACTGCCCAAAATAGAAGAAACTTTATTCGTAATACCGGGTTGATACTTGGAGGAACTGCAATGCTAAACTTTCCAGGTATTTCTTTTGCCCAAAAATATTCCAATAAGTTCGAAAATTATACCGTTCAAAACATCATCGATCTCATCATCAAAGAAGCAAAACTAACTGCCTTTAAAGACACTGTTGATACCATCAAATTTGGGTCGCCAGATCAAATTGTTACGGGAATTGTAAGTACTATGTTCCCAACAGTTGCGGTTATTGAAGAAGCTGTGAGGCTTAAAGCAAACCTAATCATAGCGCATGAACCAACCTTCTATAGCGCGGTTGATAATATGTCTAAACAAGAAACGAATGCAATGATTCAGAAAAAACAGACATTGCTAAAAGAACATGGAATAGTTGTCTGGCGTTTTCACGACTATAGTCATTTTATGCAACCAGATATGATTAGCCTTGGTGTGAAGAAAAAAATGGGTTGGGAAGCATTTCAAAAAAAGGGTGAACCGCTCATTAATATACCCTCGATTTCATTAGAAAAATTAATAGATAATCTTAAAAAAAACTTATCCATTCAGCACCTGCGAACTATTGGAGATTTGAAGCAAACCTGCAGCAGTATATCATTATTGCCAGGTGCATGGGGAGAACAGGCACATATTAATGCTATAGAGAAAAATAGTCCTGATGTTTTGATTATTGGAGAATTAGTAGAATGGGAAACGGCCGAATATGTTCGGGATGCCAGAAAAATGGGATCTAAAACAGCCTTAATCATTTTAGGCCATTCTGTGAGCGAAGAGCCTGGTATGGAATTGTTTGTGGAATGGTTAACCCCGAAAGTGCCCGGGTTACCTATTACCCATATTGCTTCGGGCGACCCTTTTCTCTGGATTTAACTATGAAATATTAAAAAGATATATTACTTTGCGTCAGATTGACACAAACATATAAACGTTAATACCGATTGCAATGAAAAAAAATTTCTCCACAATGTCTGGCATGTTGGGTTTGCTGTTGATGGCAACCACTGCTTTTAGTCAACAAGCTCCTCCTCAACTAGGAAAAAATCCAGTTGCAGATGTAGTAAAGGCAATGACCTTACAAGAAAAAGTAGATCTAGTAATTGGCCAGGGCATGTTTTTGCCAGGTATGGCTTTTCCTGGAATGGGTGGTGGTTCTGAACCTACTGCAGCACAGAAAAGAGTTTTAGGTGCAGCTGGAACAACTGTGGCAATTCCACGTTTGGGAATTCCGGCCATTGTTGTATGTGATGGTCCTTCTGGAACACATGCTTTTAATAGTGGCAAGAGCCGTATTTATTTTGCTACCGCATGGCCAACAGGAACTTTATTAGCATCTAGCTGGGATACAGCTGTGCTCCGTAAAGTGGGTGATGCTTACGGTAAAGAAGCAAAAGATTTTGGTATAGATGTAATTCTGGGACCAGGTATGAATATTCATCGTAATCCATTAGGCGGAAGAAATTTTGAATATTATTCAGAAGATCCTTTGATTACAGGAAACATGGCAGCTGCTATTATCAATGGTATTCAAGCAAATGGTATCGGGGTTTCTGCAAAACACTTTTTTGCAAATAATAACGAAAACAACAGAAATACGGTTAATGTAATCATGAGCGAAAGAGCAATGAGAGAAATTTACTTAAAAGGCTGGCAGATCATGGTGAAACAATCGAATCCATGGACTATCATGAGTTCTTATAATTTAGTAAACGGACCATACACTTCAGAGAACCCAGAGTTGCTGAATACTATTTTACGTGAAGACCTTGGATTTAAAGGAATGATCATGACTGATTGGTTTAGTGGTAAGAATGTAGTAGGACAACAAAAAGCAAATAACCATTTGATTATGCCAGGAACGCCACAACAAAAAACTGCATTACTAGATGCAGTTAAGAAGGGCGACTTAGAGGAGAAAACTTTGGATCAAAATGTAACAGAAATATTGAATCTTGTTTTACTTACTCCAACTTTTAAGGGATATAAATTTACTGATGCACCTCCATTAAAGGAGAATGCACAAATATCACGTTGGGCTGCAACTGAAAGTATGGTGTTGTTGAAAAATGATTCAAAAATTTTACCTATTGAAAAAGGAACTGCGATAGCGGTTTTTGGTAACAACGCTTTGGACCTTGTTGCAGGTGGAACTGGAAGTGGTGATGTAAATAGAATGTATACTATTCCTTTAGCAGACGGTTTATTCCGAGCAGGCTATGCTTTAAATGCAAGTGTGTATAGTGCATATAGCGATTATATGGCTGCTGAGCTAGCAAAGAAGCCTAAAAGATCTTTAATGGAAGAATTGATGAGCCCAAATATTCCAATTGTTGAAATGACAGCTTCAAATGAATTGATTCAAAAAGCTGCTACGCAATCATCAGTTGCGATAATTTCAATCGGCCGTAATGCTGGTGAAGGGAATGATCGTAAAGTAGTAGATGATTATACTTTAACTGAGAAAGAATTAATATTAATTAAAAATGTATCAGCGGCTTTCCATTCAAATAATAAGAAAGTAGTTGTTGTATTAAATGTGGGTGGGGTAGTAGATGTTACGAAATGGCGCGATCAAGTAGATGGCATTTTATTAGCATGGCAGCCTGGTTTAGAAGGTGGTAATGCAATGGCAGATATCATTTCAGGAAAAGTAAATCCTTCTGGTAAATTAAGCACCACATTCCCGCTTAGTTATGATGATGAGATCAGTGCAAAAAACTTCCCTGGTCGTGTGATTCCTGGGACAGAAAAAACAGCTTTATTCGGACAAAAAGCAGTAGATGCTGAAGCGATTTATGAAGAAGGTATTTATGTTGGATATCGTTACTATAGCAGCTTTGGAAAGAAAACAGCTTATCCTTTTGGATATGGCCTTTCATATACCCAATTCAAATTCAGTGATCTTAGTTTAAGTGCTCCAGTTTTAAATGGATCGATTCAGGCTAGCGTAACTATCACTAATACAGGAACAGTTGCTGGTAAAGAAGTAGCTGAATTATATATCAGCGCTCCTACTACTAAATTAGACAAGCCTGCTTCGGAACTAAAAGCTTTTGCAAAAACAGGTTTATTAGCACCTGGTGCTTCTCAAACTTTGAGTTTCACAATTACTTCTGCTGATTTGGCTTCTTTCCAATCTGCAAGTAGTTCCTGGGTTGCCGATGCGGGTGACTATACTTTAAAAATCGGAACATCAGAAGAAACATATACTTCAGCTGGCTTAAAACTTGCGAAGGATGTGGTGCTTGAAAAAGTTCATAAAGTTGTAGTTCCTAAAATTGCAATCAACGAATTGAAAAACGTTGTTGCAAAACCTAAAAAGTAATTCATAGATAGCACAAATAAAAAAGTGTCCTCCCAAGCAGTCGGGAGGACACTTTTATTTTATAACCTATCATAGTATTAGAAAACATTTTTAAAGCCCTGTCATTTTTTCCATGGCATCAGTATATCTGTTTCCTTGAACCTGAATTTTTGAAGCAGCATTTTGAATCTCATTTAATTCATCATTACTTAATTCAATTGTTGCTGCACCTAAATTTTCTATGAGTCTATGAGTTTTGGTAGTGCCAGGAATTGGAACAATCCATGGCTTTTGAGCAAGTAACCAGGCCAGTGCAATTTGTGCTGTAGTGCCATTTTTTTGCTTTGCAAAGTTTGATAACAGATCAATTAATGCCTTGTTTGCCTCTATTGCTTCTTTAGTGAATCTTGGCAACCCACTTCGAATATCGTTTGCGGCAAAATGTGATTGATCATTAATGGCACCTGTTAAAAACCCTTTTCCAAGTGGACTAAAAGGCACAAATCCAATTCCTAATTCTTCGAGAGTTGGAATTATTTCTTGTTCAGGATTTCTGGTCCATAAAGAATACTCACTTTGTAAAGCACTTACAGATTGAACAGAATGTGCTTTGCGAATGGTTCCTGCACCTGCTTCTGATAAGCCGAAATACTTCACTTTGCCTTCCTGAATAAGATCTTTAACAGCACCTGCTACATCTTCAATAGGCACTGATGGATCAACGCGATGCTGGTAAAATAGATCGATTACTTCTACACTTAATCTTTTGAGTGAGGCTTCGGCGACTTTTTTGATGTGTTCTGGTCTGCTATTAAGACCTATATATTTGGGTCCACCATTCGGATCCAATTCAAATCCAAATTTTGTAGCGATGGCAACTTTCCCTTTAAAGGGTTCTAAAGCTTCGCCTACGAGTTCCTCATTCACATAGGGGCCGTATACTTCAGCAGTATCAAAAAAAGTAACACCCAACTCAAACGCTTTTCTCATGAGTGTGATCATCTCTGATCTATCTGCAGCGGGCCCTAGTCCAAAGCTCATACCCATACATCCCAATCCAATAGCCGAAACTTCCAAGCCGCTATTTCCTAATTTCCTTTTTTGCATAATTATATCAATTTTAATAGAACAAAATTATAGTTCATTTTTTGATGGAATTAACTAAAAACAAAGAAGTATTTATTAAAATCAAACATTCCTAAATTTCAGCGGACTTGTTGCAACATGTTTTTTAAAAAAGTTATTGAAGTGCGTTACTTCAGTAAATCCGAGGGCATATGCTATTTCGGAAACCGTCCATGCACTATGTTTTAATAGGATTTTTGATTCTTGTAAAATACGCTCTGCAATTATTTGTGTAGTTGTTTTTTCGGTGGTGTCTTTTACAGAACGGTTTAAATGATTGACGTGTACATTAAGCTGACTAGCAAAATCTGATGCTGTTCTAAATTGTATTTTGGAATGGACTTCGTCGATTGGGAATTGCCTTTCAAGTAATTCTAAAAAAAGCGTAGAGATTCTTTGAGAAGCGTTAATCAGTTGTTTATCGAAATTAGCGCTAGGCTCCATCTTCATGGCAAAATGCAACAATTCGAAAACAATATTTCTCAATACATCATACTTATGGAGGTATTCAGAATTAATTTCTTCAAAGATGCGTTCGAAAATGGATGTTACTATTTTGGCTTGCTCGTCTGTTAATTCAAATACATGTGTACCATTAGGCTGGAAAACAGAATATTGGCTCAAACTTCCAAACTGATGAAAAAAGTGCTGATTAAAAATGCAGAATGCCCCAGATCGAATATTATCTAAGTGCTCCCATTTATATGGAATCTGTGGATTTGAAAAAGATAAAGCTTGTTTTTTAACCTCAATTACTTTATCGGCATAGTGAACTTTACTATTGCCTTTAACTAAAACTATTTTATAAAAATCTCTTCGTTTGTATGGAACGGGCTGTGCTTTATCACCAACATAAGGTTCTAGCTTGAATACGTTGAAGTGCCCAATTTCTTTTTTTAAATTTTCGGGCATCCAATCGAATTTTCGTTTATAAAAATCCTCAATGGTTTCAACTTTATTCATAGTGTTAAGTTACACAATTCAAATAGTAAATGTCCAGTTCAATTATTTTTACTTTCGTGTATAGTTATGATTGAATGTATAGTTCAGACTAACATTCCAAACAAAATCTTTTGTAACAATATTAGTTTTGATTTTCTGATTAAATATAGCTGCAATTGATAACGGGCAATTATTCTTTTGTAAAGAAAGGTTGGAACTAGTAAAGTAACCATCCAAGTTATCCATCTTTAAATAATAGATCTGAGGTTTAAAATTCATATAAATATCTTTTAGGATAGATATATGTGCAATATTAGTATTGAGGGTAATAAAGTGGGTATTGTTGGTGGTACCAATGTCAAGCCCATGTGAATACAAATAATAAATTCCAACACTGATATTTTTATTAAAAAAATAATTGGGAACAAATTCAGATGCGAGATATCGTTTTACTTGTGTAATATCTGTAGAAATGCCATTGAAGATAACATTGGGATTGTTGTACGACAATCCTAAATGAGTTCCTGCTGTAAACTTAAATTTATTAGTATTGGTAATTTTATACCTACCCCATAAAAGAATACTCCATGGTTTTCCATCCAATGAGAACCTGAATTCGGGGTCAAAACTTAGTCTTTTATCTCCCATTGAAAGTGTAACGATTGTTGCTGGCTTACTTAATGAGAAAGTAGGAATGAAGGAAATGCCATTATTCGTAATTAATACATTTCCTGAAAAATGGTATATTTTTTTTGCGCTATCACTATTCTGTGCAAATGAATTTATTGCCATACTGCTACAAAAAATTATTATAAATAATACTTTCGAGTACTTCTTTGATAAAACAGACATTGCTAAATTTTTATACTGCAAAAAAACAATGCTTCTGGATAATAAATAAACTGTTATCAAATTGATTATTACAATTTTCAAACAATTATGCCTTTGATGATTAGAAGGGTACATTTACTCCAAAATTCCAGATAAACCCATTTTTTGGCGATACTTTAATAGGGACAGTTGTTTGTATGTAAAAATTGAATTTCCAATTCGTCATTTGAAAATTAGATGTTTGGGATAAAAATAAGCCCTCAATAGTATCGGCATCGTATAAATAAAAAACACTTGGGTGAAAACCTAGCATTGCGCTATTTCCTATTTTTAAATTTTCCATTGAATAAGCAAAATTTAAATACTCTTCACTTTTAACACCTAATTGATCTAACCGAAAGCTATGCCAATAATTGAACTGAATTTTTCTATAATTGCTAATTTTAATTTCTCCATTAAGCTCATTACCCAAATATCTTTGTAGTTGAAATTCTTCGTTATTATTTAGGACTGGGTTTCTTTGTAAAAAGAAAAAATTTGGATTCAGTGCTACACCTAGTGTGATCTTCTTGTTATTTATGAAATTATATCCCAATCTTACATTCATTATCCAGGGCTTTGCATCTAGTCCAAAATAAAATTCCGGATTAAAATAAAATCCTCCTTTTTTAATATAAGTTGAACTAATAATTGCTGGCCTCCCCAAAGCAAAAATGGGAGCAGGGGCAGTGCCATTATTGGTAAGTTGAATATTACCGCTTACTATTACAGGTTGGGAAAGTTTAACTGTTTGCGAGTATAGAATATTTATGTTACACAATACAATAAGAAATAACGTAAAACTTCGTTTCAAATGAAAAGCTTAAAATAATAAATATTCGATTTGGCTTTACAATTTAAGCATTCCAAATAAGGATAGAAAATCTATTGTATATGAATTTGAAAAATTAAATTGATTTCATGAAGCTGCAAAAAACAAAATTCTGTACAATTCCTGTAGGAGTAATATGATCCTCTCTTTTACATTCAATATTTTTAAAAGAGTTATTTTCAAACATTTCCTTCATTCCATTTTCATCGTATTGCTTTATTTCTAAGCCACTACATTTTTTAGGGCCATCTGGAGAAAAAGTTCCAATAATTACCATCCCATCCACGGCATCTTTAACTATTTGTAAATATTGATTGATATCTTTGTGGTCTGTTTGAAAATGAAAGGCAGCCCTATCGTGCCATATGTCATATTTAATTGTAGGATGAAAATCTAAAATGTCGCACAATATCCAAGTTACTTTAGAAGCATCGATTCCTAATCTTTCTTTAGCCCGCTCAATAGCAGCTTCAGAGATATCTAATACTGAAACATTGGTGTACCCTTCCTTCAAAAGAAAATCAACCAATTTACTATCTCCACCACCAATATCAATGATCTTGGCGATTTTTGGTATTTTAAACTGATGAACAAATTCTAAAGAAACAACAGGAACTTCCTGCGTCCAACTAACTTCGTTGGGTTGCTTTGTTTTGTAGATAGTATCCCAATGTTCCTTTAGATGATTGTCCATTATAAAGATTTAAAGATGATCTGATACAAAATCAAAACTATACTTCTTAATCATTCCTCTTACTCTAACAAATTCCAATTTAATTTCTTCTTCTGTTCCAATAGCTTTAGCGGGATCAGGAAAATTGTAATGAAACTTTTCCGCCCTGCTTGGAAAATAGGGGCATGTTTCTTTTGCGTTGTCGCATACAGTAATGACGTAATCAAAATCTATTCCCTGGTATTCCAATACATTGTTTGAAGTATGTTTTGAAATATCAATTCCATCTAATAACATAGTTTCTATTGCTTTTGGATTAACACCATGTATTTCAACACCTGCACTAAACACCTGTGCTTTATCACCTGCAAATTTTTGAAGGTACCCTTGTGCAATCTGACTGCGGCAACTATTGCCTGTACATAATACTAGTATCTTTTTCATATCTAATTTTTTAATTAGCAACATCCAGAACCTGGAGTACAGCAGGATTTGTTTTCTGTAAGTGGTTTTTGAGCAAAAACAGTAATGCTAAATATTCCAGTATTACCACTTTTTAATAATTCGATTTTTTCAGGACTTAAATAGTTAATCAAAATATCGTCAGGAATAACAATTGTTTTTTCCTTTTGAATCGTGATATTTTCAAAACCATTTGCTTGAATTAATTCTAAATAAACATCTTTTTGAATAGCACCTGCTACACATCCCGCATACATTTCGGCATCTTTTCTTAATCCCTCTGGTAATGCGCCAAGAAGTACAACATCACTAATGCTAAAGTGTCCACCAGGTTTTAATACACGATAAATCTCTTTGAAAACGCCATCTTTGTTTGGAACCAAATTCAAAACACAATTACTCACGACTACGTCAGCTACATTTGAAGTAATTGGCATCTTCTCAATATCTCCCTTTCTAAATTCAACATTATTAAATCCCCTCACTTCGGCATTGGTTCTTGCTCTTTCAATCATTGCAGTAGTAAAGTCAATACCAATAACTTTGCCTGTTTCACCAGTTTCATGCCTAGCGATAAAACAATCATTGCCGGCACCACTTCCTAAATCAACCACCACATCGCCTTTCTTTATTTTTGCAAATTGAGTAGGTAAGCCACAGCCAAGACCTAAGTCGGCATCAGCATTATAACCTTTCAAATTTGTATAATCATCGCTCATAATATTATATACTTCAGTAGAGCATCCACCTGCGCCACAGCAGGAAGACATATTTGTTTCTTTGTCCTGTAAAGCGATTTCACTATACTTCTGCCTTACTATTTCTTTTAATTGTTCGTCAGTTTGCATAAAATGTATTTTAAGTTGTTTATAATATCGTAATAAGACGATAAATGAAATTAAAAAAAATCAACAGCACTTTGACTTAGAAGTCAACAATGTTTGAAATAAATCGCCCATTTGCGACATTGCTTTTTTCCATTCTTTTTCGTCGATACAATAACATACAGAAGCGCCATCTATATCTCCTTTGATCAAACCAGCTTCTTTCAATTTAATTAAATGTTGAGAAACGGTACTTTGAGAAAGGGGTAACTCGTCAACTATATCACCACAAATACAAGCCTGCTTTTTTACCAATAAATTCAAAATGGCAATTCGGGCAGGGTGGGATAATGCCTTAGCATAATTGGCCAATGCAATTTCCTTATCGGTATACTCAGATGTTTTACTTGCTCCCATATTCATCGTAAAAATACGATGAATAATTGAACTACCAAATATTTTTTTATTTGTGTTGCTCAGCACTTCTTTTCTTAAAAATGGAGGGACTTTCTCCAGTTACTTTTTTAAAAACCCTATTAAAATAAGAAAGGTTTTCAAAACCTGAATTAAAGCAGGCTTCACTTACATTCTTACCCTGCAACAATATTTTTTTGGCGTATGTAATCCTGTATTGATTAACAAAGTCAGTATAAGTGAGTTTTGTTGTCTTTTTAAAGTATCTGCAAAATGCAGGAACAGAAAGATTTACTTTACTGGCAATAGATTTTGTATTAATTATTTCTTTAAAATTTTCATCCACAAACTTATATATCTGTAGAATACGATCCTGGTCTTTAATAATTGATTTACTCGTTAATGGGCGTGCTTTTAATGGTATATATTCTTTACTATTAGCAAGTAATTGGAAAATGCTAAGTAATTCAAAAAATTGACTGAATTTATTCAGTGAGCTTAGTTTTTTTAAGCGATTTCCCGCTATCACTTTAGTATTGCCTGTAAACGCAATCCCGGTTTTTGCTCTTTCAAACAATATAATAATCTCATGTAATTCTGGAAATGTATCTAATCCATTTTGAAAAAAATGTTCCCTTAACTGAACTACAACTGTCTCAACCCTTGTTTTCACACCATAGTCGAAATTTAAATGAGGTATATATGAACCAATCAGCGCTAAGTCACTTCCTTCATAAGTAGAAATATGTTCTCCAATATGTCGTATGCCCTTTTCTGCTTCCACATAAACAATTTCAATCTCAGCATGAAAATGCCAATAAAAAATCTCATTCAGATTAGGGGTTAATAATATCTTGAATGAACTCCCTGAGTCTGGTGTAATGGATTCGTATTGTAATTTCATCGATACTAAAATAACGAAAATGATAAAATTATCTACCAAAATTATCAATACAGTTCAAATTGTGGTCAATTGGGTTATTTTATTCCCTGTTGCATTTATTGATTTTTGTTCTATCTTAAATACATAAACCCACATTATGCAACCACAAACGATGGCCACTACCATGATTCCCAACAATGCTCATAAAGACATACCGGGAAATCCTTCTACTGCAAAAAGTAGCACAGAAAAATTAAATGATCGATCTAATGGGAAACCTTTAAGGGTTTTAAGTGAGGAAGATTGGAAATTCTGGATCCATCATGGTTATATTGTTATTAAAAATGCAGTACCACGTGAACAAGCAATTGCAACGGCTAGTTTTCTTTGGGAGTTTGAAGAGAAGAATCCAAATGATAGTAATACCTGGTATACAGAAGCAAGGGCTGAAATGAAAATGAAAGAGTTGACCAATACTGGTATGGTAGAATGCTATAATAATCAACACCTATGGAATAATCGACAAATGCAAAAAGTGTATGATGCTTTTGTTGATATATGGGGAACAGAAAAATTATGGGTAACGATTGATCGTGCTAATTTAAATTTCCCTATTAAACCCGGTTTTGAATACAAAGGATTTATTCATTGGGATTATGATCCGGAAACTAAACCAGTAAACGTACAAGGAGTTTTAGCATTGGCAGATCAAACGGATGAAAATATGGGCGGCTTTCAGTGCATTCCGGAATTATATAGAAATTATGATACCTGGAAATTAACGCAACCAGAAGACCGTGATAGATTTAAACCCGATACTACTGGGTTTACTCCTACTAAAGTAAAATTAGAAGCAGGTGATTTGCTAATATTTAATAGTACAGAGCCACATGGCATTCGAGCCAATAATAGCGGAGATAAAGTGCGAATTGCGCAGTATATTTCGATGATGCCAGCTGAAGAAGACAATCAAGAATTGCGCCAATGGAGAGTTAATTCTTGGAAAAATAGAATTGCACCGGAAGGCTATGCATTTCCAGGAGACCCAAGAAATTGGGAGCAGACAAAATATGATACTGCAGTATTGAATGAGTTAGGCAAGAAATTATTGGGACTAGATAATTGGTAAACTTTTTTTAAATTCATAGCATTAATAAAAAAAGCCATCTTCATGATGGCTTTTTTTATAAAATGAAATATACGTTTAATTAGCTCCGTCTAATTTTGCTCGATCAACAGCATACTGACCTACACTATTTCCTACTTTGATTCCAATTTCACAATCAGATCGATAATGCAGACCGCCAACTAGTCTTGATTTAGAAGCATCTGCAGCCATTTGCGTATAAACAGCAGCTCTTTCTGGATTTAAATATCCAAGAATGGTAGAAGCTGCACCACTAAATGTAGAGTGGCCAGAAATATAAGATGGGAAATTAGGCAACCCTGTTAATGTTTTAATCGCGGTGTTTAATTGCGAAGGTCTAGGATTGTAATAAGTATACTTGGTATTCCAACATACAATTCCAGCATCCATCAAACTCATATTAAGTAATGCCAGATTTCTAGCCCATTTCACTTCACTTAAATTTTTTGGAATAAAATCTTCAGCAGCAATGGCATTCCAATGTCCAGGTGGAGTATAAGTACCCACACCATCACCCCAGAATAAAACAAGTTGTTTGTTTTCTAAAGTAGGATTACTTGTATAACTATAAACTTCCGCAGTTTCTTTTTTCATTTGATCACTGGAAGTAAGAGGTGGTGGTGGTGGAACCAAAGCTCTGGTTGTTGCAGTATCAAATAAGAAAGGGATCACTTTGCCAAAAAGTGGTAACATACCTGGGCGTTTTGGATTGTCTTGACTGATCCAAGGTATTTCTCCTTTTGCTGCAGTTGATGTTTCAAAATTTGCCCAATCTGCAGGTGTTCCTACTGCTTTACCAGCATTATCTGTTCTGGCTCTTGCGATGAAAGCCTGTGCAATTTGTCTGCCTAAACTTTCGCCAGCAGCAATATCACTTCTTGTAGCAGAACCAGACATGATTGCTGCATCTTCATGCGCTTGTGCTTTTAATTGAATCGCTCCAATTTCTGTAGGAAATAACAACTTCATCATTTCTGCAGTTACGCCAGCTAATACTGCAGCTTCTGAAGGATAAGAAGGTAAAGTTGTTGAAGGAATTTTTGCAACAATATTCGCGTCAGTTATATATGGTGCAGGACGGCTGTATAATTTTTTATAGTACCAACATGCAACCAAAGCATCATATTGTGCTGCTGTTATATATGCATAAGCTCTTGCAGCATAAGGAGGATTGGCAAATGGAAATAAAGGATAGGCAAATGGATTAGCAGAACTTGGTATTGGATAAGTTCCATCAGGATTTTGATAGGGAGGTAAATTATACTTTGCTACTAATTCGCGCATAATTTCATTCCATCTTAATACTCCACCTGCTGCCCAATATTTAATATTTTCATCCTGCTCTTTTGAAAGATTCTTTTGCAAACCTTTGATCTCATTTAATTCTGCTACATAATTTACATTGGTTACCAATAGTGGAGAGGCTACCGCAAATGTATCTGGTCTTTTTAAAAGAATAGTCTTCCATGTACCTGCATTGATATCATTACTTGCAGGATTTAAAGCTGGTATATTATCAGTTCTTGAGGTAATTTTTTTTGAACAATAAGCAAGGGTTAAGATCGCTATTGCTAAATATATTTTTATAGTATTTTGTTTCATGTTATTTGTTTTGAGTTGAAGAATTGTCAGAAGTAGTTTTCTTTTCCTTCTTTTTAGAGAAATCTAATATGTAGAAAAATCCACCATAGAAACCAGTAGACTGTCCTACATTTCTTCCAGCTATAACATGACTAGCTCCACCTACAAGTGCAAGACCACTCACTTTTTGAATTTCATATTTAATATTAGCAGCAATAGTTGTTGCATTCATTCTATTGCTTGGGAATGGCATATTGTTTTTGGTGATATCAAATCCCCCTAGGGTTTTCATATCCGTTATAATGGCTTCTGCAATTAAAACACTACTTCTATAACCCGTTCTTAAACTGATCGTATTTACATTTGGCATGGAAACTTCATTAGTTAAAAACAGGCTAGTAGTATAATAACTATTTCTTTCAAGTTTGGTATTCCCTCTTATAGAATAAGTTTCAGAACCAGTCACAAAAAATTTTCCTACCTGATAATCCAATAATAATCTGCCAGAAACGGTACTACTTTTTAATCCAATTGACAATGGTAAATAATCAACAATATAATCAGTCATGGGTACTGATGCGCCTCCTAACAAGTAAAGAGAGAATGTCCCATTTTTTAAAGATGTCTCAATGGGCATCCATTTGATCCATGTAGAAAAATCTTGTATGCCGGATGCCGGATGTAACACACCCATACTGGCCTTATTTGAAATAAATGGGACATTAAATAAAATATTCAGATTGTCTTTAATGCCATAATTGCCCATGACACTGATTTGATTTGTTGATATCGTTCCAATATTTAAATTGTCTCTTAAGTTGGTTCCTTCCCAATACTTATTCCAACTACTATAGCTATAGTTTAAACCTGTGCAAAACAAGTTCTTGTTCATCATAATGGCATCCTGATCAGTTTGTGCATATGATGAGGTGAAAGAGAATAACATACTCGTTACAATGAGTAGTTGTTTACAGGATTTCAATATGTTCATTTTTGTAAGTTGAGGTTAATCTTATACAGGTGCAGTTGTATCCAAGCATAGAATTTGGGTACAAATAAATTGTTTTAATACTCCACTGGAATACTAAATGATGAAACCATTAGTAAAAGATTAAGCTTCGGGTGGCTGATCTAGCCCTTGTAGAAAATCAAAACTTGAAAAGAAAGTATGATAGGAATCATGCTTCAATTTTGAAGTATAAATATGCTGGTAAATATCAAAATGATGTTCTTGAATCAAATCAGAAATGCCTGACTTAACTATTTGATTAGAAGAATTCTTTTTAGAATTATTAGAGGATGCAATATCATTTAGCTGTTTTGCAAAATCATTTTTAGAATCTTTGATATATGATTTTGTAAAGTTGGGTACGCAAAGTATTTCCAATGTGTCGTTAAAAAAACGCTTTTTTACGTATTGATAGTTGATACCATTGATATCAATATTGCCTTCAACAGATTCAAACTCAGTAGAACTGGAAATATATGGTAGGTTTAAATGAAGCTTGAAACTGATTAAATCTGATTCCTTGTATTTGTGCTGGTCCAGAGCGGCTTGCAAATCATTGGTTGATTTATGTTCAAAGTAGTTAGCTAGGAATTTATAACCAACAATGTTGAACATTAATACTAGTAGTAATAATATGGCAATCAGTTTTTTCAACTAAGCTTAATTGGATTTAGTAAGTCAATGATGAAAATAGAGAAAATAGTAACTAAATAGTATTATTTAAGCCTATTTTAAGGTTTTTTAGTAATACTTATTTATTTATAAGAGGGGGTGGACATAAAAAAATAGGTTACAGAATAAACCATAACCTATTAAAAATTAAATCCTTAAATGCTATTAGTAGTTCTTTTTCGAAAGATTTGAGACACTAGTTTTTAGGCTTTCAAACATATCACCCTTACTGGTATCCTGTTCAACGAACCAGTGTTTTAAACCAGCTTTTTTTCTAGCTGCGAAAATCCTGTCGAAATCAATTACGCCATTTCCGATTTCTGTGATTTCGCCTTTGCCGGCCGACATGTCTTTTACATGCCATAATTCAAAACGGCCAGGATATTTTTCGAAATACTTTACGGGATCTTGCCCTGCTTTTGCAGTCCAGTAAAGATCCATTTCCATTTTTACCAAATCTGCCTGGGTATTCGTAAGAAGATGATCATACACTGTAACATCACCAAATTTTTCAAATTCAAAATCGTGGTTATGATATGCGAATTGTATACCTGCTGCTTTAGTGGCTTTACCAGCTTTGTCTAATATTGCAGGTAAGGCGGTATAATTTTCTTTGGTTCTTTCATTAGGCATTAAATAGGCACAAGCCATGTACTTGGCTCCAATGCTATGTAAATCTTCCACTGCCTTATCCCATCCATTCAGGATGGTACCATTTCCCTTCGATGCTAAACCTGTTACGTGATGTGAACTGAATACAGATATGCCAGTTTTGTCTAAGATTGATTTGAATTCTGCCGCTGACTTACCAAAGAAAGTACCATTATATCCATAAAGCTCAATATTGTCAAAGCCTAAAGAAGCTAATTTTTCTAATGCACCTTCAAGATTTTTTGCAACAGCATCTCTAACTGAATAGAGCTGAACACCAAGTGACTTTTTCTTTCCGAATTCGGCAAATAAATTATTGGTATACAGCCCTGCTGCTCCCAAAGTAATGCTTTGTAAGAATTGACTTCTTTTCATGAGTTAAAATTGATTATTTGTTTAGCAATCGTTTTGTAAAGTATAATTCCATATAAGAACAATACGGGATTCAAATTAAACAATTAATGCGTCAGTATGACACAATGATTCAATTTTATTTTGACCTGAATTCTATGAAGTTATTATGACTGGTTATTAAAATAGTTTTTCCTGAGGTGGTTTAGCTCCGCCTAATCTGATATAAACAGTAGTTTGTCCTCTATGATGTGTCTGGTGTTCAAAACACTTGTTAAAAGCCATCCCTTTTGTCATTTCAAACCTGCCAAATAATTTTACAGTTTCGTTTAATTGTTCAGAGCTGGTATTTTTAATGCTTTCAATTACATAATCATAACCGGCTAAAACAATTTTGCTTACATTTTCTTTTGACTTATCAGCGGTTTTCTCAGCTTCGCCCATTCCAAATGGACTCTTAGCTCCGGTTATTGTTGACGAAAATGAATAGTTTGCATCAGTTAAATGAAGCATCTGTTCAGCAAATGAACGCATTTCAGGAGTTGGTTTTAAATCATATTTATCTGCAGGCATTGCATCTAAATACTCTTTTGTGTAAATTTTAGCCCTTTCCCATTCTTGAATCATTACATCTTTTGAATTTTGTGCTTTAATAGTTTGAAAAGAACATAGCATAAGAATGCCGCAAAAGAATAGTTTAATCTTTTTCATTTTGTTTGTTTTAAATTTTAAAATCGGGTTTGTGGGAATCAGTTTTTCGAAAGATAATTGGGGCATATTAAGTTACAGGTATTATTGTAATTATGAAAGCTCAATTTTTAAAAAATCTATCTTTTTATAAAATGGCTAATCAAAATCCTGTATCCAATTTTTAGTAATTCTCATAAGTTGATATTTGACTATTGATAATCAAACATTTAGTAAGGGAACTAGAATTCCTAACCTTGAAAAAGTTATTCCAAATCCGATTATTTAATTAAATATTAATTTAATATGGCAATTAAAATGATTAATATTAATCTAATAAATATTTTGAAAGCCCCATTTTTTTAAAACATAAATTTATAATTATGCCTAAGTATGTAATTGAAAGAGAAATCCCCGGAGCAGGAAAATTAACTACAGAACAGTTAAAAGGGATCTCTCAAACTTCATGTGGAGTATTAAGTAATATGGGTCCAAAAATTCAGTGGTTACAAAGTTATGTAACAGGCGATAAAATATATTGTGTATATATCGCTCCTAATGAAGAAATGGTTCGTGAACATGCAAAACAAGGTGGCTTCCCTGCAAATTCCGTAAGTGAAGTGATAACCATCATTGATCCTACAACTGCTGAATAAATATATAAAATAAATGAGGGTTGACTTGAAACATCAATCCTCATCTATTTAAATGATTTAAAGTGTACTGATCATTTCTACATCTTCTTCTTCTACAAGAAGCGCACTTGCTCTGTTCGTTACTATTTTTCTACTAATAGTATATAGTAATGAAGCCGAGAGAGAACAAAATGCCATAACTCCTGTCATTGGCAATGAAGTTCCATCTTGCAAAATGCTAACAAAAGCAGACATTAAAGCTCCAATGCTCATTTGTATAAAACCCATTAATGCAGATGCGCTTCCGGCATTATGACCAAATGGGGCCATGGATAGTGCTGATGCATTTGGAAATATAAATCCCTGGCAACATAAAAATAAAAATATCAAAATGATAGTCAGGTATAATTCATGAACGCCGAATAAAGAAGTTGATGCTAGTGCAATTCCAATTGTACTTTGAATATAAATAGAGGCTCGAATAATTTGTTCTGAACGATACTTTTTTAATAAAATATTATTGAGCTGACTTGCACTGATAAGTCCGGCAGCAATAGTAGCAAATATCCAACCATAATATTGTTCGCTTACTTTAAAGAGTACCATAAATACATAAGGCGATCCACTTATATATGCATATAGCCCGGCATAAGCCACAGCTCCAGTAAAAGTATAGATCCCAAATTGAGGGTTTTTAATGATGCTGATATAACTATTGAAAATGGAACTTGGTTTTAAAGAATAATTAGGGTCAGGCTTTTTACTTTCTGGCAAAATAAAATAAACAGCAAGGAGGATTAGTGAAATCACTACAATGAGCATCCCGAAAATATAGCGCCAACCAAAATAGGCAGTAATATAGCCACCTAGAGTAGGTGCGATTATTGGTGATACTGCTACTACCAACATTAAAGTAGAGAAAACTTTTGCGTTGTCTTTCACTTCAAACAAATCCCGAACCATGGCCCTGGATGCAACCATCCCAACACAACCACCTAAAGCCTGAAAAAGTCTAAAAAGAATTAATCCATTTACTGATAAGGTTGTTGCGCAGCCGATTGCTGCAATGGCATAAATAGTTAATCCAAAGTATAAAGGTTTTTTTCTACCAAAACGCTCTAAGAGCGGTCCATAAATAAGTTGCCCAATTGAAATCCCAATAAAAAAAGAAGAGAGGGATAACATCACTGAAGAAACTGATGTGTTTAACCCCTTTGCAATATCAGGGAAAGCCGGTAAGTACATATCTATCGATAATGGACCAATAGCTGTTAAAAGTCCCAATATTAATATAAGAGAATTATGTTTCTGCGATTTGTTATTATTCATTCTTTCTAAATCAATCGCAAAGTTAAACTCATCTTTTCAGATATCTTTCACTCCTCGGATGGAAAAATTCCCAGGAATGAAGGAATTCTTGATAACAATCAATTCTTTCGAGTGAAAGACCTTTTAATTTCCCTTCCAAGCAAATTCCATCATAACTCCAAAAAGATCTTGTATTCAGATCAATAATTGAGTCACCTTTTTTTTCAAATATCAATGCTTCTTTATTGATTGTTCTATTATATGCATGAAAGGATGCAGTATCATTTTCAAGTAAAAGTAGGATAGGCAAATTAGGTAACGAGTCTTGTATAATCCTGTCATTTGCCAATAAATTCCAATCATATGTTTTTGCACTCAAATTATTCTGAATTCCAAGAACCCAAGATTTCTCTTTCCATGATAAAGAGTCTCTTTTGGTTAAACCACTTTTAGATTTTCCTTTATCATAAGTATCCATTTTTTCAAACGACTCTTTAAATTTCTCATCGGGTTGCAACACCAATGAATTAGGATGTTGTCTAAACCAAACACTTAAACTTATTTGTTCAGATTTTATTTCTTTTAAACGATACCCTTTTAATGGACCAGCAATACATTCGCCAGTAGATTGTCTCCACCAACTTTTGGTGGTTGCATCTTCAAACATGGCATTAAAATGATCCATTCCTACCAATCGAAATATTTCTGGTTTGCCGTTAACAATTGGACTATAAATTCTTCCCGTTCTGCAAACTGTACAGTAGGTAACCATCACAGGGATATGGTTGATAGAGTCTCGAACCTGATGATGATAACCAATTAATTGTATAGGATAGGCTTTAGATTCATCACCTATTGAGGCGCCAATAATCAATTTGTTAGATGGGATCTTATTTTTTGAGATATCAAAAAAATAAGTCTTTGTAGGCTGATAAAACATTTTATCAGCTTCCATCATAAAAGTGAAAATATAAAATATAATAATGTATAAAGCAGATAAAGCAATGGCTAGAATCTTTTCTTTTTTCTTCCCATATCTAATGAAATGATATATTGGGAATAGGATGAATAAATATCCAATGATTCGAATAATATTTTTATTTGAACCTAAAAAATAAGCCAGTTCAATACTGTTGTTCCTCTGACTGCCCGGCATTGGCATAATCAAGTAAACGCGTAAGCATTCGAAAATGATTAAAAAGGCAAATCCAATAAAAAGTATTGTTTTTTTCATTCAATAAAATTAATGATCAAAGCTAACTACTCTTGATATTTTCCAATCACCCTTTTCATTTTTCCAAATCATTAAAAATCTAAAAGTGCCAATTTCTAGTTTTCCGTTTTCCATATGTTTAAATCTATGCCTTCCAATTTCTATTGCACCAAATCCTTTTATAGGTATTACTTCTAAAGTACCATAAACCAATTCTCTTGTCAATTTATCTTTTTTATCAAATATAGATTGAAAGTTTGTGAATACCTTTTCATTATTTAATAAACCACCATTATCTTGGTACCATTCTAAGTCTGAAGTAAAATAACTTTTCATTTTAGGCAAGTCCTGATGATTATATGCAATGAACATTAAACTGTCTAGTTCATGAATTTTATTATATAAGACTTTATCGCTTGTAACAAGCTTCTGCTCATTAGTAAAACGATACTCGTGCCTATTGATCCAATTGGTTGTTGACTTAAATTTTACGTCCATTCTAATAATAAAAGTAGTGCCCTCTAATTGGTATTTATGCCTAATCGTAGCTGGCTTTTTATCATTACCGTCTACATCATTAAACTCAGTTATTAAAGTAAAGTCCCTTGAGTTTGATTTTATAAATCTTGTTACTTTTTCTCTGCCAAAATATTTACCAGATTGCCTTGTATAAGTTGTATCTGTTGAATTTTCATGAGGTTCATTTGGATAAGAATAAGCTCTGATATAGCCCTCTTTATTGCTAGTATAACTAATATCAATTTCAGCGGGAATTGTATACGAATTAGTACTTGAATAATCTAAATAAGTTAATGTTCCCTTCCAATGCCCCTTTGAGCTTGATAATGTTGAAAGAAGGAAGTTTGTATTCTTTTTTTGTGCTAATAATGATTGGGTAGCAATTAAAAATAATAAACAAAATTTCAATGCGATTTTTTTATTCATATTTGTTTTATTTATTGATAATCTACAATTTATGATTGTTTTTTTAATCTGATGAATCTTTTAAAACTTCCCATTTTATGATTATAATTTCTTAAAAATTTTTATCAATGATTCCGCAATCATTTGGTAACCTTTATCTGAAGGATGCAAACCATCGTATGTTATGTTTATAGATTCAATGGGATAGGGATATTCATCTTTTGTGGGATCGAAAGGAATTCCTATAAAATTGGGGTATGGATAATTTTTATATTCACCTGTTGTAGTATCCTTAACTCTTTTAAATTTTACAAGGCTTGCATGGTCCATTCCTTTTTTGTGATATAGATCAACAAAAGCAATCTGTTCATAATGAGCAATTGCAATTACTGCGTTAGCAAAGTCTTCTAAAGATTGTCCACTTTTTGTTTTGTAAGATCCGTAAGCGTTGTTTTTAAAATCGTTAAAGTAAACAAAATCAACTCTTTGCATAGGTGTAATCAAAACTATTTTGGCTTTACTATTCAAGGCCCTTAATTTATTAATGATAACTCTGAATGCTCCATAAACGGTAGAAGTTCCTGCATTATTTTCATAATCTACAAAACTTCCTAATGGTTTTGAACTCCACCAATCGTTAGTACCTAAAAAAATAGAATAAAGATCTGACTTTTGAATTCCTAGTTTTTCAATATCTGTAGCAATTTTTATAGCTGTCCAGCCATTATATCCTTTATTGGTAAAATGGATATGGGGTAATTTTTCAGTAACTCTAGTCATATACCCTTTTGTAATTCTGTTACCTGTTTCACCAGGATGATCGTTTAAATAAGTAATTGAATCGCCAATAGCCACCCAGGTTAATTCCTTTTGTATAAAGGAGGATTGAATAAATAGTATTAGTGTGAGCAGAATAAGTTTTTTCATACATAGCATTCTTGTTAATTGAAGATATTATTTATAACTTAAGTAATTATATGCTCAAATCAATCATTTTCTTTCTATTGCTTTGTATTACCCTTTTGCCTGAGTCAATAGGGCAGAATAAGTCTGAACCTATTAGTCAGAGTACAAATAAAAAATCCAACTTAATTGCAGATGGAGCAAAACTCAAATTAATAACCAACCAATTTGGTTTTACCGAAGGTCCGGCTGTTGACAAGAAAGGAAATATCTTTTTTACTGATCAGCCCAATAATACCATTTGGAAGTACGATAGGCGTGGAAAGTTGTCTATTTATTTAAAAAATGCTGGGCGTTCCAATGGTATGTACTTCGATCAACAAGGAAATTTGATTACATGTGCTGATGAACATAATCAATTATGGCAGATACAACCAAATGGCACCATTAAAGTATTACTTGACAATTATAAAGGTCATCATTTTAATGGACCTAATGATCTATGGGTTAGTCCAACTAATGGAATATATTTTACCGACCCCTATTATCAACGCGATTATTGGACACGGAAATCACCAGAAATGGATGGACAGAAAGTTTATTATTTGCAACAAAACAAAGAACCGATTATTGTTGCTGATAACTTAGTACAACCAAATGGAATCATTGGCACACCAGATGGAAAATATCTTTATGTGGCTGATATTGGGGCTAATAAAACCTATCGTTATAAAATTACTAGTGATGGTAAACTGGCCGATCAAAAACTTTTTGTACCAATGGGTTCTGATGGGATGACAATTGATGAAAGAGGTAATATTTATTTGACAGGAAATGGTGTTACAGTTTATAATAAAGAGGGAGAATTAATAGAACATATTCAAGTGCCTGAAGAATGGACGGGCAATATTACATTCGGAGGAAAACAAAACAATTTATTATTTATAACTGCCTCCAAATCTGTATATACTATGCAGATGAAAGTAAAGGGGGTTCAATAAAATAAAATATGAAGTCAATATTAAAAAAAACAGGATGGTTGATTTTTTTAATAGTTTCTATTTTAGGAAATATTAATGCACAAAAATCTGTAAAGGCAGCTAATTACTTTATTTCACTTTTAAGTAAGGAGCAAGCAGTAGAAACAGTATTCTCATTTGATAATGATGAAAGATATAATTATCATTTCGTGCCAATGGAACGAAAAGGTATCACTTTCAATGAAATGAATGAAAACCAAAAACTTGCAGCTTTTGATTTATTAGAAACTTGCTTAAGTGCAGAAACGTTTAATAAAACAAAAGAGATCATGCAACTTGATGCAGTATTGAAAGTACTAGAAATGCGAAAACCAGATGATCATTATAGAGATCCAAATAATTATCATATCAGCATTTTCGGAATACCATCAGATAAAACAGTCTGGGGTTGGCGTTTTGAAGGACATCATATTTCATTCAACTTTTCTTTTTTAAAACAAACACTAACTTCCGGAACACCCGGATTTCTTGGATCAAATCCTGGTATTGTGTTGAGTGGTGAAAAGAAGGGGAAGCAAGTTTTAAAAGACGAAACAGAAATGGGGTTTGGTCTATTACAATCTTTAAATGAAAACCAAAAAAATAAAACAATTATCGATACAAATGCCATTAAAGAAATTATAAGTTTTGATAAACGAAAACTTTTTCTAAGTAAAGCCGAAGGCATTTCTTATTCAGAACTTTCAAAACAGCAACAACAATTAATGTTGCAACTAATCAAATTATATGTTCATCGATATACAAAACTATTTGCAGAGGATATGTTTAAACAAATCCAATCGAATGGACTTGAAAACCTTTGGTTTGCCTGGGCCGGAGATAGTAAATCAATGATGGGCAAGGGAACTTATTACCGTATTCAGGGACCAACCATTTTAATTGAATATGATAATACTCAGAATAATGCAAATCATGTGCATACAGTGATTCGCGATCTACAACATGACTTTGGTGGGGATGAATTGCTTGAACACTATAAAAACGAACACAAACAATAACTGTAATTAATAAATATATCTTATGAATAAATTTCTTGCGTATACTTTAAGTATTTTTTGTTTGATGGCGTTTAGTCCAAAAAAAGCAATAATTAAGAAGGGCTGGATTAGTTTGTTTGATGGCAAATCTTTGAAAAACTGGAAAGTAGGAGAAAACGCTACTACTTTTTCTGTGGATAGCGGAATGATTATTGTTCATGGAAAAACAGCCCACCTTTTCTATGATGGCGATATACAGAATCATAGTTTTAAAAACTTTGAATTTAAAGCGGATGTAAAAACAATGCCAGGTGCAAATTCGGGGATATATTTTCACACTCAATTTCAGCAAGGAAGCTGGCCCGAAAAGGGATATGAAGTTCAAGTAAATAACTCGCATACTGATTGGCGAAGAACAGGAAGCCTTTATGGGATTATGGATGTGAAAGAACAGTATATTAAAGACAACGAATGGTTTACTGAATATATTAAAGTGGAAGGTAAGAGAGTGATCATAAAATTGAACGAAAGAATCGTGGTTGATTATACAGAACCTGAAAATATTAAATCTATAAGAGGCACGGATGATTCTTTACGTATTATTTCAAATGGAACATTTGCCTTACAAGGACATGATCCTAAAAGTGTTGTTTATTTTAAAAATATAATGGTAAAGCCACTCGATGATTAACTTTAAATTTTTGTTTTCATTCACATAAAGCAGTTTATAATTGCAAAAAAATCCATGATCAATAAATTAATTTTTTCTAAGCAACTAGTATTGTTCTTTATTCTAAGTTTTCCTATCATGGCAATGTCTCAATGGAATAAAGACAGTATCATGATCAAGAGAATGTCAGATGAAATAATGACCAATGGGAAAGCATATGATCTTTTAAGAGAGCTTACCAAAAATATAGGTGGTCGTTTAGCTGGGTCACCTGAACAACACAATGCTGCAATATGGGGTAAAAAAAATATGGAAGCATTTCATCCTGATAAAGTTTATTTCCAAGCTTGTAAAACTCCAAATTGGAAAAGAGGCGGTAAGGATTATGCTGCCATTGTTGGGATAGATGGTAAAGTAACGAACCAAAAACTTGCCGTAATGGCTTTAGGGAATTCGTTAAGTAGTAAAGGTTTGTTAGAAGCAGATGTAATAGTGGTCGCAAATTTTGATGAATTAGAAAAAAGAAAGAATGAAGTAAAAGGAAAAATTGTCTACTACCACAGTATTTTAGATCCAAATATGATCGAAACTGGAAAGGCTTATGAGAATGCGTATACTTATAGATCTGAGGGCCCAAGCAGGGCAGCTAAATATGGAGCAGTTGGAGTGATGATTCATTCATTAAGTACTGCTCCAGATAATGAACCTCAAACAGGAGTTATGGAGTACAATGATTCCTTTCCTAAAATTCCAGCAATAGCATTGGGGCCAAATGATGCAAAAGCTTTATATGCTCAAGCAAGAATAACCAATGTAAGAGTTCAAATGGAAACCTTTGGCTATTTCTTACCCGATGCTGATGAAAACAATGTTATTGCTGAATTAAAAGGGTCGGAGTTTCCAAATGAAGTCATTACAATTGGGGGACATCTTGATAGTTGGGATGTAAATGAAGGTGCCCATGATGATGGAACAGGTGTTGTACATGCCATGGAAGTGTTGCGTGCATTTAAAGTACTGGGTTATCAGCCTAAAAGAACAATCAGATTTGTTTTATTTGCTAATGAAGAAAATGGTGGGAAAGGTGGTTTAAAATATGCGGAATTAGCTAAGTTGAATAATGAGAAACATATACTTGCTTTAGAAAGCGATGATGGTGGATTTACGCCAAGAGCCATAGGGATTGGTTGTAGTGCTTTGCAATTAAAAAAATTCCAAACCTGGAATCCATTATTAAAGCGGTATGGAACTGAAGTGATTGCAGGTGGAGGCGGTGCTGATATTGAGGCTTTAGGCTTGAATGATAAAAAAACAATTCTTACCAGTTTGCTTGTAGATGGTCAACGATATTTTGACTTACATCATGCCGTAACGGATGTATTTGAAAATGTAAACAAGCGGGAATTACATTTAGGGGCAGTAAATATTGCGGCATTTATTTATTTAGTAGATCAGTATGGTGTGGAATTATAGAAAAACTTTGTCAGGCTGTAAAACATTTATAATTTTTTAAAATGTCAAGAGATCAATCAAGAAGACTTTTTGTAAAACAAACTGCAGTAAGTATTGCTGCAATTAGTTTGCCCTCCATGTTACATGCACAAACAAATATTAATAAAAAGAAAGTAGTTTGTTTAGGGGGGCACCCAGATGATCCGGAATCTGGATGTGGAGGAACTTTAGCGGCATTGAGAAAAGCCGGACATGAAGTAACCATTATTTATTTAACTACAGGTGAAGCTGGAATACCTGGAACGTCGCACGATAAAGCTGCTGAAATCAGAAAACTAGAAGCGATCAATGCTTGCAATATTTTGGACACCAAATATATTTTTGCTGGTCAGATTGATGGGGATACCATCATGAGTAATGAGTGGCTACAAAAAATTCAAAAGATTATTGCGGATGAAAATCCAGATATTGTTTTTACTCATTGGCCCTTGGATTCGCACAAAGACCATCAAGTTGCAAGTCTATTAGGTATACAATCCTGGGTGAGATCTGGTAAAAAATTTGCTTTATATTTTTTTGAAGTTTGTGTAGGTGAACAAACTTTTGTGTTTCATCCAACAGATTATGTTGACATAACAGCCACTCAAGACCAAAAAAAACAAGCAGTGTATTGTCATACCAGTCAAGACCCACCGGGAATTTATCAATGTGGTCACTCGTCCATGGAAGATTTTAGAGGAAGAGAAATGGGTGTTAAAGCAGCAGAGGCTTTTATTAGAATGAATGGAATATTGCCGATTGGTTAAGTTTTAGGATTTGAAAATTATGGTTAAGTGTAAAAGTGAAAATGCTATTTAGGAATTAGTATGAATGCAGATTTAAATGATGCTCGAATTTTAATTGTAGATGACCAATGGGCAAATATTGATGTATTGGAAAACTTTCTCTTAATTAAAGGGTACTCTAATATCAGAACTACTGTATATTCTCGGGAAGTTATATCGATTGTTCAGGAATTTAAACCTGATCTTATACTACTCGATTTAATGATGCCGCATATTTCAGGATTTGAAGTGATACAACAAATCATAGAGGATGGGCTGCTTCATGAATTAATGCCCATAATGGTACTTTCCGATGATAATACAGTTGAAACTAAAAAAAGGGCCCTTGCAGAGGGTGCACGAGATTTTTTATCGAAACCTTTCGATTTAACTGATGTTGATTTGCGCATTAGAAATATGTTATTGAATGTTTATCTAATGACTCAACTCAAAAACCAAAATAAACTTCTTGAAGAAAAAGTAAATGATAGAACTGAAAAACTGCAACATTCAAATCAAGAATTAGAGCTCGCTAAAAAATTATTGGAAGAAAAAATTATAGCTATTCAGGAGCAAAATAAAACTTTAAAAGAGATAGCCTGGATCCAGTCGCATGTTGTTCGTGCACCAATAGTTAGAATGATGTCGGCAATCTCTCTTTTTGATCTGGAGGACCAATCAAAGATCAATCATATAGAAATAAGTAAACTTATCCTTGATTCAGCTAACGAGCTAGATCAAATTGTAAAAGAAATTACTCTAAAATCAAATAATGCTCATTTGTTTGAAGATTTGAATGCATAATTATCTTTAAAAATTTTCAAAATGATTTGATTGAAAATGATGAAAACTTTAATTTTCATTTTTAAATATTCAATTTTATGAATCCTAGTGTTGATGCCTATTTGAGTAAAGCCAAAAATTGGAGCGAAGAAGCAACTGTATTAAGAAAGCTGCTGATTGAATGTGGTTTAACCGAAGCATTCAAGTGGCGTTCCCCTTGTTACATGTTTCAGGATAGCAATATTGTGATACTTCATTTATTTAAAGAATATTGTGCGTTAGGTTTTTTTAAAGGGGTGTTACTCCATGACACTCATAAAATTCTGAGTAGTCCGGGCGAAAATTCACAATCTGTAAGAATGGCTAAGTTTACTAGTTTAAAAGAAATTACTAAGCAAAAAGCTATTTTGAAGGCCTATATATATGAGGCTATCGAAGTAGAAAAAGCAGGTTTAAAAGTGGAATTAAAACAAAGTAAAAACCTGATACTTGCAGAAGAGTTTCAAAATAAATTGGATCATCATCCTGCTCTTAAAAAAGCATATGAGGCATTAACGCCTGGAAGACAAAGAGCATATCATCTTTATTTTTCAGCACCCAAACAGTCGGCAACAAGAATAAAGAGAGTGGAAAAATATGTATCACAAATTTTATGTGGTAAAGGGATTAATGATTGTACCTGTGGGTTTTCAAAAAAAATGCCACAATGTGATGGGTCGCATAAGTACATCAAAAGTTAATTGCCTTAAAAAATGCTTCTAATTTAAAAGGGTCTAAATTTCCATTATATCTTACGCTGCTGCATAAATCAATACCGAAGGGATTTACTTCATCAATTGCAATCTTTACATTATTGGCGTTAATGCCGCCCGCAAGAAAAACGGGAACTTTACTTTGTTCTACGATCTTTCTACTTAAACCCCAGTTATGTGTTCTTCCAGTTCCTCCCAATTCTTTTATCATAGCTTTTGGATTGCCACTATCTAATAATAATGCATCCACATGTTCAGCGATTTCAATTGCTTCATCTACCGAACTTTCATCGATAACATGGATTACCTGAACCAATTTAATACTTGGTATCGCCAATTTAATTTCTTTATATGAACCCTCTAAAAGTTCATCCACCATTTGAATAGTGTTGGTGCGGGTTCTATGGTGATGTTCTATGATTTCACTTGCAGAAGTTTCACAGGTTAACATAAAAGATGCAATGGGTGGAGGAATGGATTTTGCTATTTTTAAAATCAATGCATCATCAATAGTTCCCGGGCCACTGGGCATTCGTGCCACAAGGCCAAGTGCTGAAGCCCCAAAATCAATGGCCATTTTAGCCTCTTGTAAAGAGCTGATGCAACAAATCTTTATTTTAGGAATCATAAAATAAAGTAAGTAAAAAAAATGTGAAATCAAAATACGAATCGGATCAATTGAATTAGTGCCGTCTCTTTAAGGGGTATATAATTTAAAATAGTTATAGGTCTTCATTGCATAAGTAGTCTACATTTTTCGGATCTCCATGTAAAGCTTGTCTATTCTTAAGTAGATAATATAATATACTATCATTGGCGCTTAATTCCTCGTTACTATATGATTCAATGATTCTGGATGCATTTTCAGATAGACTTATAACAGCATAATTTTCTTGATTACTATCCTGACTAAATAAGCTCAAAATGGTGACATCAGAAGTTAAACGGATACTGGCATCTTTTTCCAGAAGTTCAATTAAAGGCCTGTAAGGTTTTTCGTATACCGCAAAAAGTTTTATATGTTCAGGAGACATGTTAGTTAGTTTTTAAAAAATGGGTCTGAATGATTTTGTAAATGGGAAGGGGGTAGAGAGGCCCATTTATTTTTATCTATTGATGAATTAAAGCTAATTGATATATAGTAGCAACAAATGGGTACTTTATGAAATTGCCATTCAATTTTGTAAAAGCCAATTTTCATTTTGCAAGCAAAAAAATTGTCTGAATTGGATTGAATTGTAAATTGCGGCCTAATTGAATTGAAAAGTATTGAAGATTGGTATCATTTGGTTAGCCTTAATTAGTTTCCCTCTAGCTCTTATGGCTCAGAAGAGTATGGTATATGAACAGCAAATTTGGACTGGGTATAATGCGAATATCAAATTCAACCATCGATGGGGCATTTGGTTAGATGGCGAAATACATACGAATGACAATTATTTCAATAATTTCTCACAATTTACGCTTCGTTTTGCCGGCACCTATTTTTTAAAAAATAGCAATAAGTTTACTTCGGGTTATGGCTTTACTGATAATTTACCTGGTCAGGGGCATGTAAATTTTTCAATACCGGAACATTTTTTATGGCAACAATTTCAGTGGTTCAATAATACTTCAAAGCATAAACTCATGCAATGGGTGAGGACGGAAGAAAAGTGGAAGGAAAATTTATTAAATGATTCTGCATTAGCCAATAATTATACCAGCACCTACAAAATTCGATACAATGTTTTTTACACCCTGCCCTTGAGTGCTAGGGGATTTGCAGCAAAGTCACTTTCTTTAGCTTTAGGCGATGAAATCTATTTATACTACGGGCCAACTGTATCGAATCATGTCTTTGACCAGAATCGCGTTTTTGTAGGATTTAGTTATGCTGTAAATAAACACGACAATTTTGTTTTTGGTTACCTCAATATTCAACAACAAAATTCTGCGGCTACTCAAATTAAAATAGCCAGTATCATTAAAGCCACGCTATTCTTAAATATTGGTTATTGATTTAAAAAGATCAATATAGTTTGAGAAAGTTTTCTGATATTAGTTAAAATTTAATTTAATGTCAAGTAAGAAATCTAATCCAAAATTTACAATTTTAATTATTGT
>SESB01000067.1_pt1 | contig 71001 bp, 64 predicted proteins | sample 3171441 | NCBI WGS metagenome assembly SESB01 (sample SAMN06051867, study PRJNA518727) | freshwater metagenome | biome: subpolar coniferous forest; feature: holomictic lake; material: water; isolation source: holomictic Lake 227, 6 m depth | place: Canada: near Kenora, Ontario | collected...
TCTGAGACGTAGCGATCAGCCAGCGTTGCGGCAGAAACTAATGCGGAATCGGAAATCGAAACCTTGTGATGAGATTCGTAGCGGTCGCGCAAGCCTTTAAGAATTTCGATGGTATGCGCAACAGTTGGCTCAGCAACTTGAATTGGTTGGAAACGACGCTCTAGGGCTGCATCCTTTTCTAGGTGCTTGCGATATTCATCAAGTGTTGTGGCACCGATGGTCTGGAGTTCGCCACGAGCGAGCATTGGCTTCAAAATGCTGGCAGCATCGATTGCGCCTTCAGCTGCGCCAGCTCCGACAAGAGTATGAATCTCGTCGATGAAGAGAATGATGTCGCCGCGAGTGCGGATTTCTTTCAAAACTTTCTTGAGTCTTTCTTCGAAATCTCCACGGTAACGAGAACCAGCAACGAGCGCGCCGAGATCGAGCGAATAAAGCTGCTTGTCCTTGAGAGTCTCTGGAACATCGCCCTTAACAATTGCTTGAGCTAACCCTTCAACGATTGCCGTCTTACCAACGCCAGGTTCACCAATGAGAACTGGATTGTTCTTGGTACGGCGAGAGAGAACTTGCATAACGCGTTCGATCTCTTTTTCGCGACCAATAACTGGATCAAGTTTTCCTTCGCGAGCGGCTTGAGTCAGGTTGCGACCGAATTGATCCAGAACCAAAGATGTCGAGGCGGTTCCTTCGGCGGGACCGTTTGCTGCGACTGCTTCCTTGCCCTGGTAGCCCGAAAGCAATTGAATAACTTGTTGGCGTACGCGATTGAGATCGGCGCCTAACTTCACGAGTACTTGGGCGGCAACACCTTCACCCTCTCGGATGAGACCTAAAAGAATGTGCTCGGTACCGATGTAGTTGTGGCCGAGTTGTAGCGCCTCACGAAGCGAAAGCTCGAGAACTTTCTTAGCCCGTGGCGTAAATGGGATATGGCCGGATGGGGCTTGCTGTCCCTGTCCGATGATTTCTTCGACCTGCGAGCGCACGGCTTCTAGTGAGATGCCAAGAGCTTCTAGCCCTTTGGCGGCGACGCCTTCACCTTCATGGATAAGTCCCAGAAGGATGTGCTCGGTGCCGATGTAGTTGTGGTTGAGCATGCGAGCTTCCTCTTGGGCCAAAACAACAACCCGGCGAGCTCGATCGGTAAAGCGCTCGAACATTGGTGAGCCTCCTTCTTCTTTCCTTGGGTTAAGCCTAATGCGAGCAGGGTTATGGCTGTAGCCTGAAAAACCCCCGCCCAATACTTCACTTAACCCCACAAATGAGTTAGTTATGCCCGAAATAGGCGAGATTTTGCTGTGAGCAGAAAAAGCTAGAGAACGAGCAACATTCGGGTATTGCCCAAGGTGTTGGGCTTAACCGATTCCAGATCCAAGAATTCGGCCATACCTTGGTCGTAGGAGCGGAGCAACTGGGCATAAACCTCTGGCTCGACCGGGGCGCCTTCAATCTCGGTGAAACCATGGCGGCCAAAGAATTCGGTCTCAAAGGTCAGACAGAAGATGCGCTCGACACCAATTTCCCGAGCCCTGGAGATGACGCGTTGGACGATGGCATGGCCAATCCCCTGCCCGCGATAATCAGTTTCGACAGCAACTGTGCGAACCTCGGCTAGGTCCTCCCACAAAACGTGGAGAGCACCGCAACCGACAACTTTGTCGCCATCTACTGCAACGGTAAATTCTTGGACATCTTCATACAGTGTCACTGTTTCTTTCGAGAGCAACCGACCTTGACCTGAGTACGCATCGATCAAATGACGAATCTGTTTAATGTCAGCTGTTGTGGCTGGACGAACTTCTACAGCCATTTATTCGTCAGCCTCGGGTTTAACCAGAGGGAACAGGATAGTTTCGCGAATTCCCAACCCGGTGAGCGCCATCAGCAAGCGGTCCACGCCCATACCCATCCCACCCATTGGTGGCATGCCGTATTCCATGGCGCGCAGGAAATCTTCATCTAGTTGCATCGCTTCAACATCGCCCTTGGCGCCAAGTGAGGCTTGTTCGATGAGGCGCTCGCGCTGGATAACGGGATCGATGAGTTCGGAATATCCAGTGGCAAGTTCGAATCCCTCGACATAGAGATCCCATTTTTCTACCAGACCAGGAATATCGCGATGTGCACGAACCAAAGGTGAGGTATCAACTGGATAACCTTTAACAAAAATCGGCGCGTTTAACTTGCCCTCGGTTACATGTTCAAAGATCTCTTCAGCAAGCTTGCCAGTGATCCATTTTGGATCAATCTTCATACCCAACTTGGTAGCTATTAATTTCAACTCTTCATAACTGGTTTGCGGAGTGACTTCTTCGCCCACACCTTCTGAAATTAATTCAAAAAGTGAAGCCTCGCGCCATTTTCCGCCCAAATCTAAAATGCGGCCATCAAGGTGAGTTACTTCGTGTGATCCACATACTGCCATGGCGGCATCTTGAACCAACGATTGAGTAAGCGCAGCGATGGAATTCCAATCGCCGTAAGCCTGGTAACTCTCAATCATTGCAAATTCGGGAGAGTGTGATGAATCAGCACCTTCATTGCGGAAGTTGCGATTAATTTCGAATACTCGCTCGAGACCACCAACTACACAGCGCTTGAGGAAGAGTTCGGGTGCAATACGCAGAAAAAGATCCATCTGGTAGGCATTGCTTTCGGTTTTGAACGGACGAGCAGTAGCGCCACCGTGCATAACCTGCAACATCGGAGTTTCAACTTCAATAAAGTCGCGCTTGGCAAACGAGTCTCGTAAGGACTTCATAACCGCAGGTCGCAGGCGCGCCATGGTGCGAGCTTCTGGTCGGACGATCAAGTCCACATAACGCATGCGAACGCGGGTTTCTTCAGAGAGAGGTTTGTGGTCTACGGGCAATGGGCGCAATGACTTGGAAGCCAGCTTCCATTCATTTGCCAAAATCGAAAGTTCGCCACGCTTTGAAGTGATGACTTCACCGCTCACGCTGACAAGGTCGCCAAGATCGATCTCGGATTTCCAGAGCTCCAAAGCTTCTTGCCCGACTTTATCTAAAGAGAGCATGGCCTGAAGTTCGGTGCCGTCGCCTTCGCGCAAGGTCGCAAAGCAAAGCTTGCCAGTATCACGCTTGAAAATAACGCGACCGGTAACACTTTCAATTTGGCCAGTAGCGACATCGATGGCTAAATCTTTGTGCTCTGCGCGAATCTCTTTTAACGACTTGGTGCGAGCAACGGCGACTGGGTAGGGCTCTGCGCCGCGCTCCAATATGGCAGCGCGCTTTTCACGTCGAATGCGAAGCTGCTCGGGCAGATCGTCGGCCGGGTTCGTTACTGATTCGCTCATAAGGGGTGCAAGCCTACCGTTTAGGAATTACGCTCATGAACTAATCGCAGTCCAATTAGTGTCAGATCGGGTTCGTGATAGTCAATAGTCTCGCTGATGCCGAGGACCAAAGTTGCCAGTCCACCCGTTGCAATAACTGTGGTTGATTCGGTGTCTGGGTAAAGAGTCTCAAGTTCGTCGATAATCCGGTTTACTAAACCATCTACCTGGCCGGCGAAGCCAAAGATGGTTCCAGATTGCAAGGCCTCCACGGTATTTTTCCCAATGACCGACTTGGGCCGCACCAGCTCCACTTTTCGCAATTGAGCCGCGCGCGCCGCCAAAGCGTCAACAGAGATTTCGATTCCCGGAGCGAGAGCACCACCTAAGAATTCACCTTTGGGCGAGACAACATCCAAGTTTGTTGAAGTTCCAAAATCAACGACAATACTTGGACCGGCCGATCCATAGAGAGTGTGAGCAGCCAAAGTATTTACAATGCGATCAGCGCCGATTTCCTTTGGGTTATCCACTAATAATGGCACCCCGGTTTTAACCCCTGGTTCGACGATCGTTGTGGGGATATGTGCAAAATAGTTTTTGATCATTCCCCGAATTTCACGCAGAGAAGCCGGGACGGTAGAACAAACAGCTAATCCCGTCAGGTCATAGCCTTCGATAAGCGATCGGTATTGCAACCAGAGTTCATCGGATGTATCTCGTGGATCGGTCTTTACGCGCCACGAATGCACCATCTTTTCACCTTCAAACACACCTAACACTGTGTTTGTGTTTCCTACGTCAACAGTCAGCAACATTGTTACACCGCCTTAAAATCTAGACCGATATCCAGCACTGGGGCTGAATGAGTAAGAGCACCGACGGCTAAATAGTCGACACCAGTTGATGCGTAAGCGTGGGCATTTTCTAGGGTAAGACCACCCGATGCTTCTAGTTTGGTCTTACCTTTCACCATTTCGACAGCTGCTCGACATTGCTCGAGCGACATATTGTCCAAAAGAACCAGATCAGCACCTGCGGCGACGACATCACGAAGTTGTTCTAGTCGATCTACTTCGACTTCAACCTCAATGTTGGGATATTTCGAACGGACTGCGGCAAATGCTTGAGTGACCCCGCCTGCAGCCACGATGTGATTATCTTTAATCAAAGCGGCATCCGAAAGCGACATTCGATGATTGGTACCTCCACCCATGCGCACTGCAAACTTCTCGAGTTCGCGATGCAGTGGGGTTGTCTTGCGCGTATCCCGAATCTCGACGGGTAGCCCTTTAACATCATTAACCCAACGTCTCGTCAAGGTGGCAATTCCACTGAGGCGGCCAATGAAGTTAAGAGCGGTCCGTTCAGCCAAAAGCAATTGCCGAGTGTTTCCTTTTGCCCAGATTAAAACTTCTCCAGGTTCTATGTGATCGCCTTCTGAGATTTGAATCTTGTAATCAGTAATACCGCGTACTTCCAAGACAGCAGCTGCAACGCAAAGTCCGGCAACCGTGCCGGTTTTACGAGCACGAAATTCAGCAACCGAAACTTGATCGGCAGGGATTGTGGCGATCGAAGTAACATCTTCACCGCCTGCAAGATCTTCATCGATGGTGCGTTCGACGATATCGGCCACGTAAATTGGATCTAACTGGAGATCAGAGAGCCGATCTGCCAGTTGCGCTGAAAGTTTCATCACTTAACCTCTTCTGTATATGAGTGCCAATTCCCGGCTTTATCCAAAGTCTGAATTATTCGTTTATGCCATTGATCTGAAGTGTCCGGAAAATCAGTGCGCCAATGAGAACCACGTGATTCGGTACGAGCCAATGCCGCCTTTACTATCGCAGTGGCTAGAAGATAAAGATTCGATGCTTCCCATGCCTCTAACGTGGGCTCTGCCGTGGTGTATTCGGAAAGTTGCTGAAGCACCGAAAGTGTCTCCTTGAGCGAATTCTCTGAGCGCATGACTCCTGCGCCTTGGCTCATCGCAAGCTGTAATGGAAGTTCAATCGTGGGGCTTAATAGAAAATCAATTCCTTGATCTGCACTTGGTTGAGACTGTGCTGGGATGTGCGCCACGATGTGAGCCGAAATTCGAGCGCCGAAAACCAAACCTTCGAGCAATGAATTTGAAGCCAGCCGGTTTGCTCCGTGGGCACCAGTGCACGCTGTTTCACCGCAGGCATAGAGCCCCGGCACGGAAGTTTGACCATTGAGATCGACAAGAACGCCACCAGATGCATAGTGCGATGCTGGAGAGACTGGTATTAACTGAGAAGTTGGATCAATTCCATTTGCTTTACACGATGTGTAAATTGTAGGAAATCGTTCGCGGAAATCTTTAATAGCAGTTGCATCTAGCCATACGTGTTGCGAACCTGACTCTTTGATTTGAGTGAAAATCTCCTTGGCAACAATGTCACGCGGCGCAAGTTCGGCAAGCGGATGCTTATCCACCATGAATCGTTCGCCCCGATGATTCAACAGCAGCGCACCTTCGCCGCGAACGGCTTCACTGATCAGCGGCTGTTGTCCACCAGTACTGGAATCGCGCCACAAAACCGTGGGATGAAATTGGATAAATTCGACATCAGCAACCGCTGCGCCCGCACGGAGCGACAAGGCAACACCATCTCCAGTCGATACGGATGGATTAGTAGTTTGCGAATACACCTGTCCAAGTCCGCCAGTTGCAATGACTACCGCACGTGCAAGGGCTCTGCCAACGCCATCTCGGGTTCCGGCTCCGATGACATGAAGAGTCACACCACATACCGATCCAGTTTCACTCAAGAGTGCATCAATTGCCAAAGCATGCTCAATAACTTCAATTCCGGAATCGTTCTGAACTGCGGCCAGTAGCGCACGCGATACTTCAGCACCGGTTGCATCTCCACCAGCGTGGAGAATTCGGTTGCGCAAATGCCCGCCTTCGCGAGTGAGTGCGATTTCGCCGGTTTCAGATTTATCAAATACAGCGCCGCGAGCAATCAGTTTGCGCACCGCTTCGGGGCCTTCGCTCACTAGAACATCAACCGCATCGGTGTCGCACAAACCTGCACCAGCGATGAGAGTGTCTTTTTTATGCTGACCCGGAGTATCACCAGGGCCAAGTGCAGCGGCGATCCCACCTTGCGCCCACTTAGTTGATCCTTCATCGATATGCGATTTGGTGACAAGGAGAACTGAAAGACCGCCAGCGCGGAGATTAAGTGCTGTGGTTAAACCAGCCACTCCTGAACCAATGACGATGGCATCTGCCTGAACTGTCCACCCAGGAGCACCAGCTCGAAGTTTCATAAAGTGGCCTGACTCATCGCCATATTGTCGAGCAAACGGACGCCATTTATCCAACCGGCGACGATCGCTCGGTTAATGGTCTGTGTCGAATCCGCCGGTAGGAAAGTTGCCTCATCGATAATCTCTGCGTAGTCAACTGTAAAAAGAGGTTCATTCGACAATGCGTCAGTAAGTGTCGCTCGAGCCAAGGCTAAATCTTGAAGTGAAGTAGCTTCTCTCAACCCTTGGGAGATAGCAGTTGCTGCCTGGCGACCCTCGAGACTTAATCGAATATTGCGGGAGGACATAGCCAACCCGTCAGGTTCGCGAACGATCGGCGCACTCACGATCTCGATCGGAAGATTGAATCTTGCGACCATGGATTTCACCAAAAAGAGTTGTTGAAAATCTTTCTCGCCAAAGATGGCCCAGCGAGGGGAGGTTAATTCAAAGAGTCGCTTCACCACCGTCAACATGCCATCGAAATGGCCCGATCGAGCGGCGCCTTCAAACAATTTTCCAATTTCACCCGAGTCAACCAGATCGACCTTCTCTGGATAAATCTCATCCACCGTCGGCAACCAAACCTGAGTCGCACCCGCAGCCAGGGCAATAGCCTTATCGCTCTCTGGGGTTCGCGGATACTTTGCTAAATCATCAGCACTTTCAAATTGAAGCGGATTCACGAAAATGCTCACGAGAACTTCATCGGTAAGGGTTCGCGCCAATTTAATAAGAGATTCGTGACCAGCGTGAAGGGCGCCCATGGTTGGAACAAAGGCGGTGGTGGGTTGCTTCAACACAGTCATGCTCCAGTCCTTCTTGAGGGGGTACCGGGCTCTTCGTGCTCTTATATTAGTCGCTGTTCAACCCAGCTAATAAGTCGGCAATCCTGCCTTTGCCTGGGATGTAACCATCCGGATCGATCTCTAGCCAGGGAGCCAATACAAATGCTCGCTCGTGAGCCCTCGGATGTGGGATTTGGAGCTCTTCGCTATCGATAAATAAGTCTCCGGCAACGATGAGATCGAGGTCCAATGTCCGTGGCCCCCATTTCACATCGCGGACTCGGCCCAACCTAGATTCGATCTGCAATAGAAGTTGGAGCAACTCTTCGGGTTGGCGATTGCAATCGCCAATAAGTACGGCATTTAAGTAGTCGGGTTGCTCTGGGCCGCCTACTGGATCGGTCTCAATAAAAGTGGAGATGGCATCAATTCGAATGACTTCGCTGAGTTCGGCTTCGGCCCGATTGAGATTTTCTTCTCGATCGCCCAAGTTTGATCCCAGAGCAATTATAACTTTCATTGGTGCCTTGTTAACTGAACTGAAATATCTGAAATGGAGATTCCAACGGGCGCATCGGGCTTATGAACTGTGACTTCGATGCTGTGAACCAATGAATAGGTACGCAGTACTCGATTGGCAATCTCGTCAGCCAATCGTTCGATAAGTTGGAAAGGATCTCCCACGATTATCTCGTGGATCAACTCGGCAACTTTGGAATAATCCACGGTGTTAATGAGATGATCGTTTGTACCTGGTACCGAAAGGTCCAGAGACAGGGTTGCATCGACAACGAATCTTTGACCTTGAATTCTCTCTTCAGGGTAAACGCCATGAAATCCAATTGCGGAGATCCCAGTAATGATGATGCGATCGCTCACTTCATTAGCTCCAATGCAACTGAGATGGCTTCCTTGTGGGGCCTAACACTATGAGTTCTTATCCCCCAGATGCCAGATTTGGTGAGTAGCGCTGTTAAAGCAACAGAGACATTTTCGCGCTCGTCCGGAGCGGCGCCTCCGAGAAGCTCCCCCAAGAATCGTTTGCGCGAGGCGCCTACTAATAACGGAAATCCCAAGAGCGCCAGCCGGTCAAGGTTGCGAAGTAGCTGCCAGTTATGTTCGGGTAATTTTGCGAAGCCGATCCCTGGATCCAAAATAATTTGTTCTTCCCGAACTCCAAGTTTGGTTAAGGCCAAAACCCGATTATCTAGTTCGTCTTTTACATCAATAACAACATCATCATAAACAGCAAGATCATTCATATTTGCAGAATGCCCACGCCAGTGCATAACTATGTACTGCACATCTGGGTGGCGAGAAATAACTTTGGCCATATCAGGATCGGCCAATCCACCACTGACGTCATTTACATATGTTGCACCAGCGGCTATTGCTGATTGAGCGATGCTCGATCGCATCGTGTCGATACTTATCGTGGCGCCGCGTTCGGAAAGTGCTTTAATAACGGGGATTACGCGCTCTTCTTCCTGAGCAGCAGATACACGTCCGGCGCCCGGGCGGGTGGACTCCCCACCAACATCAATGATGTCAACGCCTTCAAGCATCATCTCTTCAGCTCGATGGACGGCGCTTTCCAAGGAAAAATGGCGCCCGCCATCGGCAAAAGAATCGGGAGTTACATTGAGTATTCCCATGACGAGTGGGGCAATTAATTGATTCACTTTAGTGAGAAGCTGCAGTTATCAAACTCATAGCTTCTGCTCGAGTTGCGGGATTACGCAATTGCCCACGAACAGCGCTGGTGATAGTTCGGGCCTGAGATTTTCTGACCCCACGCATTGACATGCAGAGGTGCTCGCAATCGATCACAACAATTACGCCACCTGGATCAAGGACTTCGACCATGGCATCAGCAATTTGAGTGGTGAGCCGCTCTTGTACTTGTGGCCTTCTGGAATAGAGGTCGACCAACCTTGCTAATTTTGAAAGTCCCGTGATGCGGCCGCTGTTGCCAGGGATATATCCGATGTGTGCGACGCCATGAAAGGGAGTTAGGTGATGTTCACAGTGAGAGAAAACTTCGATATCGCGAACAATGACGAGTTCGCTATGTCCAATGTCGAATGTTGTGGTTAGTACTTCCTCGGGGCTCTGCCACAACCCGGCGTAGTTTTCTTTGAGCGCTCTAGCCACGCGGCCAGGGGTATCAATCAGACCGTCACGGGTTGGATCTTCTCCAATTGCTAAAAGGAGTTCGGTGATGGCACGCTCGGCGCGCTCTTGATCAAAGGGCGCCTTCGCACCCCCATCATGAGGTCCCATCGATACCGGGGTAATTTCACTCACTAGGTGGAGCCACCTTTTTGGCACGAGGTTTGCGTACTGGCTTGGTAACTTCGACAACTTCGACTGGTTGCAACGAGTTTGCCGGAGACATAGCTACCGGTGGTAAGTCCGAGGGTTGGCGATTGGGAGATCCGGTCCAAGCTGGACGTGGCGCAATCATGGTTACTCCTTGGAAGATGCGATCGATATCTTCCTTCAAGAGCGTTTCCTTCTCCAACAATTCGACAACTAAAGCGTCGAGAATTCCGCGATTGGCTACCAAAACATCAAAAGCTTCTTGGTGAGCATTTTTAATTAAGTCGTGGATTTCTTCATCCACGATGCCCGCAACTTCTTCTGAGTAATCGCGTTGGTGGCCATAGTTCTTACCGAGGAATGGCTCACCTTCACTGATGCCCAATTTGATAGCGCCAATTCGTTCGGTCATTCCGTATTGAGTAACCATGGCGCGTGCCAAGTTGGTGGCCTTCTCAATATCGTTAGAGGCACCGGTAGTTGGATCGTGGAAAATGAGTTCTTCTGCGGCACGTCCGCCAAGCGAATACGCCAATTGATCCAACATCTGATTGCGAGTGGTCGCGTAGCGATCCTCGTCAGGCAAGACCATTGTGTATCCCAACGCGCGACCGCGCGGCATAATCGTAATTTTATGAACCGGATCAGAATGTGGCAGCGCGTGCGCAACGAGCGCATGTCCACCCTCGTGATACGCCGTAATGCGACGCTCTTCCTCGGTCATCAATCGGGTCTTGCGCTGCGGCCCTGCCATAACACGATCGATCGCTTCATCCAACGCACCCGCTGTAATGATCTTCGCATTCTCGCGTGCTGTGAGGAGTGCGGCTTCATTAAGTACGTTGGCAAGATCTGCACCGGTAAATCCAGGAGTTCGTTTTGCGAATCCATTGAGATCAATATTTTTAGCAAGTGGCTTGCCCTTAGCGTGAACTTCAAGAATTGCAGTTCTACCTTTGAGATCTGGTCGATCTACTGGAATCTGGCGATCAAAGCGGCCAGGACGAAGTAGAGCTGGGTCCAGAACATCCGGACGGTTAGTGGCCGCGATCAGAATGACTTGGCCATTGGCTTCAAAGCCATCCATTTCTACCAAAAGTTGGTTAAGTGTTTGTTCACGTTCATCGTGCCCGCCACCAAGTCCGGCGCCGCGTTGGCGACCGACCGCATCAATTTCATCGACAAATATGATGGCTGGGGCATTCTCTTTAGCCTGGGCGAAGAGATCACGAACTCGAGCTGCGCCAACACCAACAAACATCTCGACGAATTCTGAGCCCGAGATCGAATAAAACGGCACATTTGCCTCGCCTGCTACAGCACGAGCCAGCAACGTCTTTCCAGTTCCTGGAGGGCCGTAAAGCAAAACCCCTTTGGGGATTTTTGCTCCTATGTCCTGATACTTCTTTGGTTCTGCTAAAAAGTCTTTAATCTCCCGAAGTTCATCGACGGCTTCATCGGCACCTGCAACATCGGCAAAGGTGTTCTTCGGTGTCTCTTTCGTCTGTAATTTCGCTTTAGATCTACCAAAACTAAAGACCTTGTTTCCGCCGCCTTGAGCGTTGCTCATAAAGAATAAAAGCAAGAAACCAATCAAAAGAAGAGGCGCAAAAGTAAAGAAAATCGAAACCAAAATAGATTGCGTCGGAACTTTTACATTCCACGCTTTGGGAGGTGGATTGCTAGTAAGCAATTCAACGATCTGTGGCTCTTGACCGGCGACATACGAGGATTCCAACCGTGATGAGCCTTTTACAAATTCACCTGATTTGAGAATGACCCGAATCTTTTGGTCTTTATCGATGAGTAAGACTGAATCAACTTTATTATTTGAAATTTCAGCAAGAACTGTCGAGGTGTCGACTTTGATGAACTGAGCGCCGCTGCCAGAGATTCTGCCAAAAACGCTCACGGCGACAAGTGCTGCAACGATCCAAAAGAGTGGACCGCGAAGCATCTTACGCATCTTGGGTTTTTGAACTTTAATCTTTTTCTTTTCAGCCACGCGTTATCTCATTTCTTGCAGGTGAGGGGAAATGGTTAGGAATAAATGTGCTTTGCTAGAACGCCAATGAAATCCAGATTTCGATATTTTTCGTTGTAGTCCAGGCCGTACCCCACGACGAATTCAGAGGGAATATCAAAGCCGACATATTTAACGGCTACATCAACTTTGGCGGCATCAGGTTTGCGGAGCATCGTCAAAATCTCAACGCTTTTGGTGCCGCGTGATTCGAGATTGGATTTCAACCAAGCAAGTGTTAGTCCACTATCCACGATGTCTTCCACAATGAGAACTTCTTTTCCAAGAATGTCTCGATCGAGATCCTTCAAAATGCGAACTACGCCTGAGGATTTGGTACCTGACCCGTAGGAGGAGACCGCCATCCAATCCGTTTCGATGTGGCGTTGCAAAGATCGGGCGAAATCGGCCATGGTCATAACTGCGCCTTTGAGAACGCCAATGACCAGAAGTTCACGTCCTTCGTAATCAGCCTCTACTTGCGCAGCGAGTTCTTTTAACCGAGTTCGAATCTGCTCTTCGGTGACAATGACTCTTTCAATATCGTTGCCAGTTGCTGCTAAGTCCACTTTGCTCCTTCAGGATTCATTTCCGTGGTTAGTCTCCACGTGAGAGCGAAAGTCTGCCCGATAAACGCTCTACCTTCACACCGCCTGGAAGTGAGGAAGGGCCCTGACCCTTCCAGCCTGTGATTAACGCCTCGATTGGAGCCAAATGGTCGGCTGAGAGCGATCCAGCTGGAGCGCCTACTTGGTAGATAGCCATGCGGAGCACTCGAGCTCGAATTGCCTTGGGGAGCGCCATTAATTGAGCAACATCGAGATCACTAGCGATATTCCGCTCCAAGAATTCGTTGGCCAAGAGATCCAGGGCATCGGCATCTTCACGCAAGATTTTGGCAGTTCGGGCCAGGGCGGGAGCAATTCCAGGTCCTAATTCAGCCTCCAGCAGCGGCAAGACTTGGTGGCGAACTCGAGATCTAGTGAATTTCTGATTGGAATTATGGGGGTCTTCCCAAACGACCAACCCGGCCTCAGTGACCGCCGAGGCTGTGATCACTCGGGGTAGGTCCAACATGGGACGGATAAAGGGGCCAATCTCCTTGGCCATACCTGAAAGCGAGCGCGTGCCCGATCCTCGGGCCAGCCCGAGTAGCACCGTCTCAGCCTGATCATCTTCAGTATGTCCCAGAAAGAGGTAGCGAGCGCCATGGTGGTCAATGAGAGCATGGAAACTCTCGTATCTAGCGCGACGAGCCGAACCTTCCAACCCATCTGCCATCTCTACCTGAACCCTGCGGATCTCGACTTTGGGATAGCCCACGCTGGCCAACCGCGAGCCAACAGCATGGGCAATCTCCGCCGAGCCCTCTTGGAGACCGTGATCGATGACGACTGGAATAGCCACAATGGCTCGGGGACCACATTCCTGAAAGAGCGCGTAGGCCAAAGCCATCGAATCGATGCCTCCAGAGACACCGACCAAGACTTTTTCACCAGCCGAAACCTGATCTAGCCAAGGGCGTAGCGATCGTCTGATCTCCATCATCGCCTTCATGGAGTTAAGCCTAGTTAATTCTTAGACACGTCCACCAGATGGCATCAAACCTTTGATGCTGTACATGTTGGAATAGAGCAACCCAGTGCGCTTTGAATTCGCCTCCCACATCATGCCGTTGCCAGCATAAATTGTGATGTGGTGGATATTTTGCACGGTGCCGTCGTAGGAATAGAAAAGTAGATCGCCAGGGATTAAATCAGCAAACGCGATGCGCTTGGAGTCTACGAAATACAACGCGGCATTGAGTCTGGACCAATTGGGATATCCCAAACCTGCTGCGCGATACGCGGCATAAACCAAACCAGAGCAGTCATACGAATTCGGACCTTGCGCACCCCAAACATATGGCAGGCGAGCAAGCACTTGTGTTTTGGCAAAGGCAACGGCTTTTGCGCGAATTGCATCGGTTGACCGAATTGAGGTCCGGCCTTTAAAGCCGCGGTCCGGCCACACGCTCTTCTGTCCGGAAGTGTTGGCTGCGGTATTGGCCTTTTGCTCTTCAAGAATTGCAAGTTGGCGCTGTTGTTCTAACGTGATGCGAACTCGTTTAGCGCTGGCTAGTTCTTTTGCCAATGCATCTTGAATTCCACTGAGACGAGAAACTTCTTTTGCTTGGGCAGCCTTGGCGTCATCAGCAACTTGTTTTGCAGCCGCCACTTTATTTGTAGCAACTACTTGTGCCGCTTTGGTGCGATCGGCTTCAGCTTTCGCCGCTTTCGCTGCTGTCGAGGCGGCTTGATAGCGCTCTAGCGCCGTTGAGTTATTGGCACCTAGAGAATTAAGTGTAGAAAGACGATCCATCAAGTCCTGCGGGCCGTTGGCATGAAGAACGGAATCAAGATCGGTAAAGCCGCCGCCCATCATGTAAGCGTTCGTGGCAAGCTTTCCAATCGTACGAGTTGCATCATTGACTGCTGCCTGCGTTAACGCCGCATGTGCTGCGGCCGCTTTAGCGACCGCCGTTGCTTGTGCTAACTCATTTTGAGCTTGGCGATATTGAGCTGTTGCTTGATTGGCTAAGTAGGTCAGTTGATTCAAAGTCTTTGTTGCTGAATTTAAACGGGCGGCTGCCGCCGCGGCTGCTTGTTGTTTCGCAACTTCGATCTGTTTTGCAGCTGCAATTTCGGCGAGAGTTGGTTTGCGCGTCTTGGCTTCGGCCATTTGTGGCGTTGAAGCGAGAGCAAATAGGGCCACTGTGACTGCAGCGAGAAGCGGCAGCCTGCGGGAACGAGCATGCATAAATAGACCCCCTGGGGAAGAAGATGTCCCAAGGGTAAAGGGTTAAGGTGAGTATCGGCTGTAAAAACTGCTGAGTGTCGCTAGTTTGATACGTCTCGCTTCTTAAAGAGATAACTCACGATGGCGCCACCCACCAACAGATATGCGCCACCTAAAAGCAGCCCTCTTTGGTAGCTAATGTCCACACTGCCACCTTCGGCGACGGTGGAGATGAGGTATCCCGGAAGCCATGGCCCGCTCTTCTTGACTGCAAGTGCCAGTAAATTTTCAACGATTAAAACCCAGATAACCCCAATAGCAATCGAACTAATAGGTGAGCGTAGAGCCAATCCCAAAATCATTCCTAGCGTGCCAAAACCCAATGTTGTTATGAGCACATTAAGGAAGGCATGACCGATTTCGCGGTACCCAGCACCAGAACTCCAGAGCACCGTGGTGACGTGAGCATGACCGGCGAGTGCATACGATGCAATAACGCTGATAATGAGTGAAAGCACATCCATAACCACTGCAAAAATGATCATGGAAATGTATTTGCCACCAAGAATCTTCATTCGAGATGGTTGGCGAACTAATAGATTGCGCAACGTGCCGAAGGTGTACTCCTGCGCCGTCTGTGCAGCAAAGATGCAAAGCGCCACAATTCCAAGCAGTGTGGCTGTGCTGGTGAATCCAGTGACAACGCCAGTTGGCAACGAGAGAGTCGCTGGTGAGATCAATTCTCCGCGTTTGCCATTGCCATCTTTGGAGTTAATGAGCAGGAAGAGCAATGATGTAAATAGGCCGGAGAGCACAACGGTGATTGCCATCGTTGAAAAGAGCAAGGTGGGGCGGCGAAGTTTTCTGGATTCGGCGATGATGACGTGGATCATGCTTCTTCTCCTGTCATTTCGAAGAAGGTTTCTTCCAAAGTTGGAAATACCGGTGTTAGCGAAGCCAATGTGACTCCGGCTTCAAAGGCCAACCTGTTGAGCGCTGGCGCCCATTCGGGGTCACTGACAATGTGCAACTGGCCATCGACCAACGTAACGGCATGGCCACTGGACTTAGCGATTTCGAATAACTTGCCAAGATCGACTTCGTACTCGGGTTTAGCAACGAGAATAGGTTGTTGAGCGGCCAATAAATCTTGGGTGCGACCAGAAAAAATAACTTTTCCTAATCGCAGCATCACTAAGTACTCGCTGATCATTTCAAGTTCGCTAAGAAGATGAGATGAGACAAAGACAGTGGTGCCATCTGATGCTAAATCTTTGATGAGATTACGAACCTCTTGAATTCCAGAAGGATCCAATCCGTTGGTCGGCTCATCTAAAACTAAAAGTTTTGGCTGAGGCAAAAGTGCGGCGGCTATCCCTAGACGTTGTTTCATTCCTAAGGAATAAGTCTTGAACTTTCCGCTACCGCGATCACCGAGTCCAACTTGATCCAATAAACCTTGAACTCGACTGGTAGGAAAACCGCCCAGCGAGGCCAAGACATTGAGATTTTCTCGGCCGGAGAGCGCGGGGTAGAAAGCCGGCCCCTCGATCATGGCACCGACCTGTGGTAAATATTTTTCGGGATGACTGATGTTGTGACCCAGCACCGAACCAGTTCCGCCAGTTGGCGCAATCAGACCTAAGAGCATTCGGATAGTGGTGGTCTTGCCCGAACCATTTGGACCTACGAAACCACACACGGTTCCCATGGGAACTTCGAAGTTGGCATGCGAAAGCGCCGGGCGATCGCCATATACCTTCGTTAGATCCGAGACCGATATTGCTGCTGAATTCATACTCCGACAGTAGCAAGTACCCTTGCCTCATGACGCATCGCCATCGACCTTGGGGATATCAGAGCTCACCCGATGGGGTTGCCCCCGATTGGGAACTGCATCCCGATACCCAAGCCATTCGTGCCGGCCTTGCCCGCTCTGGATTTGGTGAGACCGGTGAAGCGCTTTATCTCAGTAGCGGATACACCTACGAGTCTGCCGAACAGGCTGTTCATTCCTTTACTGATGAAATCGACCATTTTGTTTACAGTCGTTTTGCAAATCCAACAGTTGCGATGTTTGAACAACGTCTGGCAGCAATCGAAGGCGCAGAACTTTGTGTCGGCACCGGATCGGGAATGTCGGCGATGTTTGCAGCGGTGGCTTGTCTTGTTGAAGCTGGCGATCACATTGTTGCTTCGGCTGCGATGTTTAGTTCCTGTTATGTCGTGTTGGCAGAAATCCTTCCTAAATGGGGTATCACCGTCGAATTCATCCGCGGCAATGATCCAGATAATTGGGCGAAGGCTCTCAGTAAAAAAACAAAAGTTGTATTTCTTGAAACTCCGAGCAACCCTATGCTGGAGGTTGTCGACATTGCCATGGTGAGCGAACTTGCTCACGCAGCTGGCGCCACAGTTGTGGTCGATAACGTCATGGCATCACCAATTTTGCAAAAGCCACTTCAACTTGGTGCTGATGTTGTGATGTATTCCGCGACGAAACATATTGATGGTCAAGGTCGAGTATTGGGCGGGGCAATTCTCGGAAGCTTCGACTACATCCATGGATACCTCAATCCATTCGTTCGCCATACCGGGCCAACCCTGAGCGCATTCAACGCATGGGTTCTGGTTAAGTCGCTCGAAACTCTTTCTATGCGTGTCAATCGTATGAATGACAATGCGCAACTCGTTGCCGAATTTCTTACTTCGCAGAGCAAAATTAAATCGGTTAATTACCCTGGTCTACCAACGCATCCAGATTACGAAATTACCAAGCGCCAAATGATCGGTGGTGGCACAACCATCAGCTTCGAATTTAATGGCGACATGGATGACCTTTTCACCGTTATGGACAAGTTAAAGGTCATTGATATTTCTAACAACTTGGGCGATAGCAAATCTCTTATTACTCATCCCGCATCAACGACGCACCGGCGTCTAGACCCAGATGTCCGCGCTGAGCTCGGAATTAATGATTCGGTGGTGCGACTATCGGTCGGGCTCGAGCATTCCACCGATTTAATCAAGGATTTGGAACAAGCTTTAGCTAATTAGAACTCCAACAACCAACAGCAATGAATATGTGCTGAGGTAAGTAATGGACCATTGAAATAACTTTGCGGCTGATTTGTCTGAATCTGGGCCGTCGATCTTCATCAGTTGGACGCCAAAGCCAAGTGCCAGTGCCACTGAAATAACCCAAGTCCAGGCGGGCAAATGCGCGCTCCATAAAACCGCGAGCGAGGAAATCACCATTCCGGTGGTGTGGAACCACATCTGCTTCTGTACCGATTTCATCGACGCAACAACGGGCAACATGGGAATTCCGGCGGCGGCATAATCGTCTCGATACTTGATAGCGAGCGCCCAAAAGTGAGGCGGGGTCCAGAAGAAAATAAGGAAGAAAAAGAGCCACGCGGTGAGTGATAGCGAATTCGTAATTGCCGACCAACCAATGAGCACTGGTAAACAGCCCGCGATGCCGCCCCAGACAATATTCTGAGAGGTTCGGCGTTTGAGCCCCATCGTGTATCCAAATACGTAAAATGCGATGGCGATTGCCGTGCAAATCGTGGCTAATGTCGTGGTCCAGATCAAAAATATTGCCAACGAAAGCACCGTGATTATTGCTGCGAAAATGTGAGCGGCCCGGATAGAAACTTCGTCTTTAACCAGGGGTCGCTTGTTGGTCCGTCCCATAAGCCGATCTGATTCAACTTCAATAATCATGTTGTAGGCATTGGCCGCACCTGCAGCGAGCGTTCCGCCAACGAGAGTCGCAATCGTGACCCCTATTGGAGGTACACCCTTTGCCGCCAAAAAGAGTGCGGGAAGAGTCGTAACCAGAAGGAGTTCAACAACTCGCAACTTCATTAACGCCAAATATGGCGCCATAACCCGCTTCATCACCGCGACAGCGTACTCGTCAATAGGTAGGCAGGGCTAAGCGGCAGTTTTAGGCTTGGCAATGGTGGCGAGCATCTTGTCGATAGTCTCCCGAGCCAATTGCCTGGAGTATTCGGTCTGCTTCACATGGTCAGCGATAACCGTGAAAACATATTGATTGTCGCCGACGGTGACGTAGCCAGCCAAGCTGACTGTGCCATTGATCCAGCCGGTCTTTGCTTTAACCAGGCCAACCGCGCTGGGGGCATCGGTGACGAATCGGGTCTTCAAGGTGCCGGTCTTGCCTGCAAGTGGCAAACCATCGTAAATAACCTGGTATTCGGGGTTCTTCTCTATTGCAATAAGTAGCTGAGCCACGGTTCGGGCAGAAATCCTGGTCTCTTTTGATAAACCGTTTCCGTCTTTAATTACTAGACCTTTAGTTTCCACGCCCAGCGTTCCAAGAGTTTCTTCGAATGCGAGTTGTACGCCTTGGACGTCTGGCACATAACCCAACTTGCGAGCCGCCAGATGGGCCAGACGATCAGCCAGAACGTTGTCGCTCCAGAGCAAAGTAAATTTAACGATGTCGCTCAACGGTGGTGAGGCAATTTCAGCAATCTTCTCGGCCATCAATGTGTTGGCGACATTATTAGAAGGAAGTGGCACGAAGTCTAATTTTAATTTTGGGAAATACTTTTTAAGGATCAAGAGATCTTTTCCGTAGACGCCTGAATATTCAATGGTGAAGTTACGGGTTCCAGGATGGGCTGTGCTGAGAGCATTTATGAGAGCAGGAGAGAATGCTCGGTGGTATTTCGTCGCCTCGAACGGACTGGCCGTTAGCCAAGGATCGCTCTCGCCCAGTAATAAATAAGTATCAGGTTTAGTGGATTGAAAAAGGGAGGTGTGAAAAACTTTATCGATGCCAAGGTTATGAATCGCTGTTGCCATCGAAACTAATTTGAGCACAGAAGCTGGAGCGCGAAGTGCATCCGGTTTATAAGAAAAAAGCGTTTGATCTGTAGCGGGATCGATCACAATGATCCCGGGATGAGCAAGCAAAGGTGAATCAGCAAACTTAATAAAAGATGTGGGTAACGAGGAAGAGTTAGCAGGCAGAATAGACAAGACACTCAACGCAATCGCTGTTGCCGTAATCAAAGATCTGCGCACTATTGCAATTTCTCTTTCTTTAGTCGAAGCCTGCCTTGCGAAGTTGCTGCACCAAGTATGACCAAGGCTCCACCTACTGGTTGGTTCCAGGATATGGACTCGCCCAGGAATATCCAACCAACAAAGACAGCGACGACTGGTGTCAGGTAGGTGACAGTACTGGCAACCGAACTTCCCGCCGACGCGATAATTGAAAAGTTCCAGATGTAGGCAAAACCCGTTCCAAAAATTCCAAGCGCCAACATGGCCAAAATGGGTCCAGGACGATAACTGTCTTGGGCAATGCCATCGTATAAATAGAGCGGAAGAAGTGTTACCGCGGCACACGTAATTTGCGCAGCCGCCAAACTTTCTGGGCGCATCCCCAGCGGAATCACATACTTGCGCGTGAAGGGAAAAGAGATTCCGTAGCAACTCACCGCAATCAGTAAGGCAATAATTCCAATTCCGGAGTTGTGGCCGATCCCCCGCCAAATCCCGAGAACTGTGACGACCCCCAAGGCGCCCAAAGCCAGGCCCAGCAATTGCTCGACTTTCGGCTTCTCTTCACGGAAGGCAATAAGAATGACAATTAGAGTCGCCAGCGGTGTTGCTGCGTTAATAATTCCAGCCAAAACTGTGGTCACCCGAACTTCCGCGTAAGCAAAAAGAATTCCAGGAAAGACGTTGAGAAGCAACGAAACGATCCAGAGCTTGAACCACGTGCTCTGCCCTCGAGGAAGTTTGATTCCGCGCGACTTCGCAACAATAAGAAGTGTCAGCGCCCCCAGTGCGCTTCGACCAAACGCGACTCCAAAAGGGGTTAAGAATTCCAATCCCAATTTGATGAAGATAAAGGAACAACCCCACACAAAGCCAAGTGCAAGATAAGAAGGAAGCCAAGATTTTCGCATCTACTTCTCTCCCTCTACAGTGGCGCCTATGTCCGAGCAATCTAGCCAACAACCGGTCGGGAAAGTCGAAATCGGACCTGGCGAATTCTATCCTGTGGTCGGAGTCGGCCCGATGCCGCTTCCCTGGCCCACCGAAGATCACTTTGATCCAGAATTACTAGAGCAAGGTGACCGTCGAAATGTTCTCGACCATTACCGTTATTGGAAAGTCGAAGCGATAGTTGCCGACCTCGATACCAAGCGACATCCACTGCAGATCGCGATCGAAAATTGGCAGCACGATTTAAATATTGGATCCATTGTTCGCACTGCAAACGCTTTTAATGTCAGTGCTGTTCATATTGTCGGCAAGCGCGACTGGAACCGCCGAGGCGCAATGGTCACCGATAAATATCTTCGAGTGATTCACCATCCAACGATTTCTGACTTTAAAAATTGGTGTGAAGAAAATCAGTTGCCGATTATTGGAATTGATAATCTGCCAATATCTACTCAACTGGAATCAGCAGCCCTCCCCGAACGCTGTGTTCTCTTCTTTGGCCAAGAAGGCGCTGGCATGTCGGATGAAGCGGTATCTATTTGCGCACAAGTACTAGCAATTCAACAGTATGGGTCAACCAGATCTATGAACGCATCTGCTGCCGGCGCCATAGCTATGTACGCCTGGGCAATGCAACACCTCAACGTTCGTCGAACAAACTAGGTTCAACCCACTGATCTTCGATAATTTCGGAGATTGCAAGTAAACGTCGTTCTATCTCAAGCGCATCATCTTCGCGATCCAAGGCACGTAGAGCAGAAGCCATGCGGCGTTCGACCTCGAGAATGAATTCGAAATCACGAGGATCTGAGTCTGTAGCATCTTCGAGTACTCGCTCCAGGGTGAGCAAACCCAAGTCCGCTTGGCCTATCAATATTTGAGCTTTGCCTAGCTCGAGAAGGGAATACGTTTCGCGACGATGATCGTGAGCGGTTACGAAAACATCCAGTGACTTTTGCGCGGCAGCCAAAGCGGCATCACCATCGCCAATTTCCACCAGGCAATGTGCAATCTTCTGATCGCACCTGGCCACGTTGATAACTTCCTTGAGATTCTTAAAGAGCGTACGAGCCTCACGGAATGCGGCGAGCGCTTCTTCGAACTGGCCTAATTCGCGGCGAGCGCAGCCAATCAGGTGTAGATCGTTCGCAGCGCCACTGTCATTTCCATCTACCAGGTGTTCTTGTACGCAATCTGTCATGCAATCGACGGTCTTTTGAAACTCTTTAGAGCCGAACCACCATTCGCCTAATGTGCAGGCCAAATCGATCGCCAAAGGAGATTTTGATTCGCGCAAGAGTTCGACGGCTTTGCTCATGGCTGTGGCAGCCTCGGGCATACGCTTCAATTGATTGAGGTTGTACCCGATTGCCGAATACGCCTGGGCTAAGCCATCTGCGGGCACTACTGGACCAAGTTCGGAGTAAATATCACGGGCAGTTTCGGCGAGCGCTAGAGCTTCGTCATACTGGCCACGTGCATAGATGCGGGCGCTCAGTTCGTAATATGTATTCGCGCGTTCTAGACCTTCGACTTCAGGAATTCGTTCCCACAGCATTTCCTCAGTAACGATTTCGTCTTGGTTTTCGTCATCTTCGCTCAAGGTAACTCCTTAAGTGCTAGCACTGCGCGTACTGAGAACACTAGCAAGAAGGGCGCGATTGGGGCGGCGCCACCCAGCGGAAGTATTCTTACCCAGTGAGCCTGAGCCGTAGACAATTCATTCAAGCGGGGGCAATCGCCGCAACTGCAACTTTTTTAGATCCAGCAACGGCGGCAACTCCCAAACCGGACATTACTCATGGCACACGCACTAAAGCGCAGGTTGCCTTAACTTTTCATGGAGCCGGAGCAAGCGCCATTGCAGATTCGCTTTTGCAGATTCTTCGGACTGCCAAAACCCCAGTTTCGATTTTTGCGGTCGGAACTTGGTTGATCTCAAATCCAAATTACGCAAAAACGATTTTGGCAGATGGCCACGATCTAGGCAATCACACCCTGCATCACTATCCAATGAAAACACTGACAGCCAAACAAGTCGATTCTGAAATCGCTGGTGGTGCCGCCGAATTAAAAAAACTCATCGGCAACCACGGATCTTGGTTTCGTCCATCTGGAACTCAACACACCACGGCTCTCATCCGCAAAAGCGCGATCAAGTATGGCTACAACCAAAGCATCTCGTATGAAGTTGATTCCATGGATTACACAGATCCCAGTAAGACCGCAATCATCAATAACGTCATGAACTCAGTACAAAATGGCAGCATCATCAGTTTGCACTTTGGGCACAAAAATACGGTCTCCGCACTTCCAACTCTCCTCGAGAAGTTGCACGCCAAAGGCTTTACACCAGTAACGCTGACTACCATGTTGGGAAAGATTTAATGCGTAAGTTTCTTGGACTTGTAATTCTTGCCGCCACAACAATTTTCATTCCTGCCTCAGCTTCGACACCACTCGCTGGAATGCCGCCAGTCCTCGATCAAAATGATATTTACGCTGCCGACCGGGCTAATCAACTTTCAGATGTAGTGAAGAACATGCCAGAACGCGTCTACGTTCCTAATCACACTTCAAATACTGTGTCAGTGATCGACCCCAAGACATTCAAGGTAATAAAGACTTTTAAAACCGCTAGAGGCCCACAACACGTCGTCCCTTCCTGGGACCTCAAAACCCTGTGGGTCAATGACAACGAAGGCAATTACCTAACCCCCATCAACCCTGCGACTGTCACCATCGGCAAGGCGGTCTACGTCCACGACCCTTACAACCTCTATTTCACCCCAAACGGAAAATTCGCGGTGGTTATGGCTGAGGCCGACCAGCAGATCGTCTTCCGCGACCCACACACAATGGCAATAAAGAAGGTCGTAAAAGTCCCTTGTCCGGGAGTCAATCATGCAGACTGGACCAAAGATGGCAATTTCTTTATGGCCAGCTGTGAATTCAACGGCGAGATGCTCTGGCTTAACACCAGCAAAATGACCTTGGTGAAGACGGCTAAATTGCCGCACACCTACGTCAAGAATCCAATGCCACAAGATGTGAAGATTTCTCCGGATGGCAGCACCTTCTACATTGCCGACATGATGTCCAACGGCGTTTGGATGATGCCGGCGAACAATTTCGGTCACTTCACTCTGATCAAGACCGGCCAGGAAGCGCACGGCATTTACGTTACGCGCGACTCCAAGACCGCCCTTATTACTAACCGCGGTGAAGGAAGCGTTTCGGTGCTGCGCTTTTCCGACAATAAAATTATCGCCAAATGGAAAATTCCAGGCGGTGGCAGCCCCGATATGGGTGGAATCTCCGCGGATGGAACGCAGTTCTGGGTCTCTGGTCGATATGACAATGTCGTTTATGTCTTCGATATTGTGCATGGCAAATTTCTTACTAAAATAAAAGTAGGCAAAGAGCCACATGGCTTGGCAATTTATCCGCAACCAGGTCGTTACTCACTAGGACATACAGGGGTATTTAGATAATGAAATTCAGTGGCTCGGTCCCTAAATGGATTGGCCGCTTTGCATATCTTGTAGGTCTTTTCGATATGGGCGCCAATCTGTTTCGCCCCATCCGCATTCGTGCACACAAGATTGATCACTACTTACCACTCGCGGTCCACTCGACAGCTTTTGCTACGGCATTCTTTTCTGGCGTCATCACTTTAATTCTGGCTCGCGGTCTGATCAGGCGGAAACGTCGAGCTTGGACCATGAGCCTCGGCGCACTAGTTATCAGTTTGATCGCCAATGGACTTCGGTTAAACGATCAACCATTCGAGGAAATTCTCTCTGTTGTTCTCATAATTCTTTTGGTCGCTTATCGAAAAGAGTTCTACGCTAAATCTGACCCCACCACAAAATTGCGCCCGGTATACGGTTTTGTTTTTGCTTTTATCATTTTCTTTATTTCAGGAATTTTGATCTTGCTCTTCCGCCACGGTTCCCAGATAGCCGGTAGTCCTTCAGTCAAAGACATCCTCTTAACAGTTCTCGAAGGGTTAGTCGGAATTACCGGTCCAGTTAAATTCATCTCCGATCGTTCTAACGACGCGCTGGGCTTTACTTTAGGCACCTTTGGAATATTCCTAGTTGTAATTCCAATCTGGCTCTATTTCCGCAGAATCGAACCCACTCCGAAAATGAGCGCGGATGAACTTGAGATCGTAAAGAAGCTTATAAAGCACGATTTAGAGCAAGACTCCTTGGGTTACTTTGCTACTCGCCTGGATAAAAGCGTTATCTGGGCGAAGAATCAAAAGGCCGGCATTGCTTATCGCGTCCAAGGTGGCGTGATGTTGGCCAGTGGAGATCCATTTGGTGAATACAGTCTCTGGCCCGAAGCTATCGCTGAATTTCTTGAGGTGGCAAAGCAACATGCTTGGACTCCAGCAGTTATGGGTGCCAGTGATCACGGTGGTGAAATCTGGGTTGAAAAGGCGGGAATGCTTGCAATTGATATTGGCGATGAAGCCATTATCAACGTTGCGAACTTCACCCTTGAAGGTCGTTCCATGAGCAACGTGCGCCAGATGGTCAATCGCATTAAGCGTAAAGGTTACACAAGCGAGACATCAAAATTCTGCGAACTCGAGCATTCACTTCAGCAGGAAATGCGTGACCTAGCAAAGAAGTGGCGCTACGGCGCCCCTGAGCGTGGCTTTTCTATGTCGATGGATCGCTTCGGTGAAGAAATAGACCAGGACACTTACATAACGATTGCCCGCAAAGATGGAGCTATAAAGGGTTTGCTTTATTTCGTTCCTTGGACTACCAATCGTCTTTCTCTCGACCGGATGCAAAGAGAAAAAAATACCGATCCAGGTGTTAGCGAACTCATGATCGTTTCCACCGTTGAATACGCAGCCGAACATGGCCTAACCCATGTTTCACTTAACTTCGCTGCATTTCGTTCTTTGTTTGAACGCGCCGATAAAATTAGCGCCGGCCCCATTGTTCGTAGCACAAGAAACCTCATCAGATTTCTTTCCACGTGGTTCCAAGTGGAATCTCTTTACCGTTTCAATGCCAAATTCCAGCCGGAGTGGGAGACGCGCTATGTTCTTTATCCAAAAGCCAGTGATCTAGTCACTGTTGGATGGGCAGCGCTTCGAGCAGAGAAATTTATTACTAGTTTCCGCTCGCACTCTGTTCGTTAATCCAAAGCAAACCTGTTTCGACGTAAGGATGCCAGACCTCGAGGTTATGCCCACCAAGTGGAATCTCGACAAACTTTGCTGAAAGGTAATTCGAACTCTCTTTTACAAATTTTAGAGCTGACTTGTAATAGAAGCGGTCCGCTTTACTTGCTATCACCAAGAGTGCTGGATTCGATGTTGATGTCTTAACAGTTTGAATCAGGTCATACTCAGAAGTCAATTTCTTTGCCAAGGTCTTGCTGACGCCCATTTCAAAACTTGGAGTGAAGTAACCTGCTATCGAGATCCCACGGGCGTACTGGTGAGGATGGCGCACTGCTAGCTCGGTGGCACACCAACCTCCCGTCGAGTACCCAAAAGAGGTCCATTTACGATTGTCGATGCCTAGGAAGCGCTTAGCAAAACGGTGCATATCCTCGCTGAGCCAGGTTTCCACCTGAGCACCTTTGGGAATGTTTAAGCACTCACTATCCTGTTTTGGCACCACATTTATGTTGGGAATGATGGCAATTGTTGGTCGTATTTGACCTTGCGCTTCTAATTGCTCGATGGAATCAATACCTTTTAAGGATCCGATCCATGTTTGAGGCACTCCTGGGTATCCCGAAAATAACTCTAGGACTTGATAGTTCGATGGCAGCATTGGATTCCCAGGTTGGGACAAAGCTGTAGCAATTTTCGGCGACAGAACAACGTAAACAACATCACTGACTCCAGAATGTTCGCCCGTGATTACCTTACGAATTATTAGACTTCCAAGGGCAGTATGCCTAGCGTGGGAAATATCATTTTGGGTAATTTCAGCAAGCGAGTTAGAACTAATAGCAATCTTGGAAAGGTTTCGCTTACTTCCAAAGAGATCACTCCAACTGGAGTAAAACTCACCAGAGCGATTGATGGTTATTAGAACTGAAGATATCGCTAAGAATTGCAAAAGTAGCAAAGCCACGAAACGAATCCCGAGATTCTTTGCTTTCTTCTGCGCAAGTTTGTGCCACAGAAGCGTTAAAACCACGAGCAACAAAATGGTGACAAACCAAAAAAAGAGTTCCGTACCTAAATTTAGAAGTGGCAACACATCACTATTGTAGAGCTGTGTTAATTATTGATTGCCACTTCGGGAGTACATAAGTAGATCGAAGAGTTAGAGGGCGCGGCGGAATCAATCTGACAATGAGTTGTAACCCAAGTTTCAATTGTTGAGGTGTTGGCTTGATTTCCGTTATTTCCACCCATACCGCCGACCAAAACATACTTCAGATCACCGCTCTTGATTAATTCTTTGAACTTGTCCAACGTCGGTGACGGATCTTGCCCGTCGAATCCACCAACGGGAAGTACGTTCTCACCAGTTGCGGTAATAAATGGTGCGGCGCTCATCCCGCCGAAAGTTGCAAGCAAGTACTTCGTTCCTTCGCGGTGAAGTTTGAGGTAAGAAATAAGGGTCTTGTCGGCACTCTGCCCGAAACCACCACCGGCACCACCTAGCGGAGTTCGAGCGCCACCTGGAAATTGGTCGTGGCGATTGGGATCGCGGAAGTTGCGCGGGTCGAAACTGCCGGAAGGAGGGGCACCAAGAGCCGGTGGATTTCCTAGCCCGAAGTTTCGGGCCCCAGTTGGTCTAGCGCCTGCCGGTCCTCCAAATCCTGCTCCTTCGGTGGTTGGACCTGCCGTCGGATTGATGGAGTTGGCGCGATTCATGACATCTGCGGCCCAGACTGTTGGAGTGGCCAAAATCGAGCCGGCAATGGCAAGAGCAAGTGCAGATTTCAGATACTTACTCCGAGCGATGAACACCAAAAGGATCGCAACCACGGCCAACACAAGGGCCGCGTAAGGAGCCCACGTGTAGAAGCCTTTATACCTGCCTGAAACCAAACTCATCCAGATCGCACTTCCCACAATGAGCAGGCTCAGCGCTACTTTGAAGAAAAGTTCTTTTCGCTCAAATAAAATTTTTATAGATCCTGGAATTAGGAATGCCATAGGGATGGCAAGTGAGGTTGTGTAGAACTGGTGCATTCCAGCAACCTTGGAAAACATCAAATAGAAAGTTATAAACCACAGCGAGAAGAAGATGAATCCACCGCGTGCAAATTTGAATTCGGTTTTGCGAAGCGTTGCGAAACCTAAAACGAGAATTGCAATAATGCTTGTGGGGATTAACCAAGCAATTTGTCCCGCGACTTGATTATTAAAAAGTCGAGCGAATCCAGATGTGCCACTAAATGGAGGGGTGAAACTTCGGAAAATCGGATTGTCTGTAGAGGATGAAAGTGATTGAGTGGCGCTGAATCTACCCAGACCGTTGTAACCAAAAACCATTTCCCAAGCACTGTTGTGATAGGTACCGCCGACATAGGGCCTTGAGGTAGCTGGTGTCATTGTGACGATGATGATCCACGTTAATGAAACGGCTAGAGAAGTAATGCCGGCGATTAACAGAGATTTAATTCTTTCTTTCCAAGGCAGTGGTGCAGCAAGCAACCAAGCAAAAATGAGAGCGGGCCAAACTGCCCAGGCTTCCAACATATAAGTTTGAAAAGCTAATCCAATCCAAACTCCAGCCCAGATGAGAGAACGCTTGCTTCCAGTTTTCAATGCCGCACTTGCTCTGTCGGCGGCAATTGCAAGGGAAAGTAGAAAGAATGTTTGTGGTTGATTGGATCGAGCCACTGCCGCGATGATTGGAGTGGTAGCAAGGAGTGCTCCAGCAAAGAGGCCGGCATAAATTCCGAAATACCTACGAACGGCGAGAGCAATAAAGATTGCTGCACCGATACCTGCAAGCGCATTGGGGGCATCGACGGCCCAGGTACTAAATCCAAAAATTTTTACAAAGAGTGCGGGGATCCAATACGAACCCGGAATCTTGTCCAGCGAAACCGTCCCGGCTGGGTCCAGACTTCCAAATATGAAATTGGATAAGTTCTTACTCATACTGACGGCTATAGCCGCGTAATACTCAGAGCGGGCCCCGGAAGCCAGCCGCCATAAATAGAGCCAACCAGTAAAGAGAGCAAGGAGGGCTAGGCCAATCCGCCATTGCCATTGTTCACTGATCCGCGCTGGAGCCGGTGTTTCTTCGGCTAAAGACAGTTCGCTCATAGGCTTAGTACACCCAATCTTGCTGGGAAAGGTCTCAAAGCCGACCGAGATAGCGGATAAATAAAGGTATAGTTTTGCCACGTGCGTTTCTTAAATAATCCTTCGTATGACCTGACCTATGACGATGTCTTCATGGTCCCCAGCAAATCTGAGATTTCAAGTCGTATGGATGTCGACCTTAACTCGCAAGATCACACCGGCACCACCATCCCGATTGTCGTTGCCAATATGACGGCAATCTCTGGTCGCCGAATGGCAGAAACCATTGCGCGCCGCGGCGGCATAGCAGTGATCCCCCAAGATATTCCGTTAGAAATCGTTGCTGATGTGATTGCCTGGGTAAAAGCGCGCCACACTTTCTTTGATACGCCTGTGACATTGAATCCTTCCGAGACTGTTGCTGATGCGATTGATCTTCTTAATAAGCGCGCACATGGTGCACTCATCGTGGTTGAAGACGGAAAGCCTGTCGGCATAATTACCGAAGCCGATTGTCAGAGCGTTGATCGATTTACCCAACTGCACCGAATTATGAGTAAAGACTTGGTGACTCTTCCCGATACCGTCACTCCACATGAAGCCTTCGACTTTTTACATTCCAATCGACGTAGATTGGCGCCGGTCGTAGATTCGCAAGGAAACCTCGTTGGGATCCTCACCCGGATCGCGGCGCTTCGCGCGACGCTATATAAGCCCGCTCTAGATGCAAGCGGAAAACTTCGAGTAGCTGCCGCAGTAGGAATTAATGGTGACGTGGCTGGAAAAGCGAAGACGCTGATCGATGCCGGCGCAGACGTTCTCGTTGTCGACACCGCACATGGTCATCAAAATAAAATGATCGAGGCGCTGAAAGCAATCCGCACGCTGAATCCATCTATTCCGATCGTTGCCGGAAACGTAGTCACAGCCGAAGGAACCAGGGCGCTCATCGAAGCAGGTGCCGACATTATTAAAGTAGGCGTGGGTCCAGGTGCGATGTGCACCACTCGCATGCAAACTGGCGTTGGCCGTCCCCAATTTTCTGCAGTCTTGGAGTGCTCAGCAGAAGCCAAAAAATATGGCAAGCATGTTTGGGCCGATGGTGGAGTGCGTCACCCTCGCGACGTTGCCTTGGCACTTGCCGCTGGCGCTTCGCAAGTAATGATCGGGTCTTGGTTTGCTGGAACTCTCGAATCACCGAGCGATCTCAATCGGGACGCAAACGGTGCCTTATATAAGGAATCCTTTGGCATGGCCTCTGCGCGTGCTGTTGCCGCACGAACCGCAACTGAAGATGCATTTGACCGTGCCCGCAAGGCGCTCTTTGAAGAAGGAATCTCTTCTTCGCGAATGTACATAAACCCAGCTCGTCCTGGTGTTGAAGATTTACTCGATGAGATTATTGCCGGCCTGCGTTCGTCCTGCACTTATGCCGGCGCCTCGAGCCTCACCGACTTTCATGAAAAAGCGGTCGTTGGAATTCAATCTGCTGCTGGTTATGCCGAAGGTCGTCCACTGCATTCTTCTTGGCGTTCTTGATCAATCCACCATTCGTGGTGGATCATCAGAGTCATCAAAGGGCTCGCGCGGCTGGGATAATTTCCAGTACATATAAAGAATGAATACCCCAAAGAAGGGCCATTCGAAAACGTAGACCCAACTTCGATGGTTGCCATCTAGCGCCCGTTGAAATTCGAATACGCCCAAGAGAGCACAAACGGGTATCGCCATCAAGATCCATTTTCGCTTTGGATCTAGGTGCGGCGGCGGTTGCTCACTCATCTTCTAATTCTGCCAAATTCTTCTCATGCGCAAACCAATCTTTGGCCGCTATCACCACCCACATGGAATCAATGAGCATACCCATGGCCCACATCAAAGCCCCACCGGTGTGCTGATCGCGCAGAGAGGTCACAGTTGCCGATGCCTGACCAGAATGTTGGTGAGATGCAAAATGAACGCTGTGCAGTAATTTATTTCCCGAATAAAGAAAGAATCCGGTCATCGTCTCAGGCAACATCATGGCAAAGAGCGAACCCAAGCGCACCGCATAAGAAACTGGATATGGGGTGGGATTACCATCGAGGACGGGGTAGTAATAAATAACTCCGCCTAATAAGAAGAGTATGAGTTCAAGACAATGGACATTTGAATTGAGCATTCCAGCATTCGCTAATGGCCCGAAATGAGTCGCAATCAGAGTCGCTAAAAAGATAACAAAGCCAATCTGTGGCTTGAACAAGATACGAATAACCTTTAGCGAGGCTAACCCCCGAGCCAATCTCTGCAATCGTGGGAATCTGGAGTTGAGCAAAACCTTAAAAGGTGAGCCCAGAACAATCAGCGGAGAGATCAGCATCATCAGCAGAATGTGTTGAACCATGTGTACCCAGAAGATCCGGACCGCGATATGTGGGACTGGACCCACCAAAACCACTGTGGTGAGCGTCATCGCCAGGTAAAACAGACTTTGCCGCCACTTGGATACTTGGTGGCTGGCTGGCCGCTCCAGGCGGTACCAAAGCACGGTGGCAAGAAGCAGGGCGCCAAAGAGCAGATCCCACGTCGGATTGAGCTTCATAACCACCTAACGAGTGCTAGCACTTAAACAACGGGTCTAGTTTTATATGCCCTTCAAGGAGTTCCCTAAACATACTCTCAGGCGTACCCTCGCGGAATACTTTCTCGATCCTCACGAAAGGCAGGAATGTGACCACTTCGACAGAAAATCGAAAGAGGTTTTCGATTGGCGGATTGGTTTTTGTGTTGCTTGGTGTGGCGGTCGTCTCATTAGTGGGCGTCGTTCTTCATCACCTAAGCGCTGATCCACAGAAACCTTTATATGCAACTAAATCATCGCAAACTATTAGCATTGACGGAAAAGATTATCCAAAAGCATCAGCCGTGATGGGTGTCTATCCAGATAAAGCTACTGCTGCCGAACATGGTTACAAATCGAATAACAAGGATTGGGTGCAATACGGACCTTCTACACATTTGGTTCTGCCCGCCCACACATATGTGACGGTAACTCTTCATGTCTACGACAGCGGTGAAGCACTAAACCATGCTTACTTTGGAAAAGTTGTCGGCACTGTGGGCGGCACAATGAATATTGACGGCACTGATGTCACAAATGTTCCTTACGACCAAGTGCAACATACTTTCACTTTGCATGGATTGCCAACATCCACACAAGATCCTTTGTTCGTGAATGTTCCACTTCCACGCGTAGCCACCGATGATCAAGATAACTTCTTGCCAACTAAAGATGCTGGCACCAATTACAAGGGCCACACCGTCACCTTCTCATTCCTCACTGGCGGAGCCGGGGAATATGTCTGGAACTGCGAATACCCATGTGGTGATGGCACGTACCAAAAATTTGGCGCAGTCATGGGTCAACTTGGATATATGTCCGGAAAGGTGACTGTCGCATGAGTAGCCACGATCACGATGATGAACAATTACCTCCAACTCCAGGCGAGCGTTTTGCCAAAGTCTTAAAAGGTAAAGATGTTCAACAAGCATTTGCCCTTGGGGTTTTCTTCACGTTGGTTTTCGTTGTATTAGGTTGGAAGTTCTATCCCAAGTGGATGCCAACCATCATGTCTACGGATATGAAAGCTAATGAAGCTCTCATAGTCGCATTTACATATATTTCTGCACCGATTTGCGGTTTGGTTCTTGGTATTGCAAGTTACACCTTCCTGCAAAGGCATCGCGGAAATACTCCTCCCGAAGATGGCCCAGCGATTCGTACGCATGGACCGCTCGTTGTTGTTTGGAGCGTTGTTACCAGTCTCTTTGCGTTGCTTGCGATCATCTGGGGCATCGTTGAACTCAATGTTGGCTCTGAAGCAGCGGCAGCGGAAGCTAAAACTGCGCTCGTGGTCAATGTGACTGGTTCGCAATGGGTCTGGACATTTGAATACCCAGCCCAAGGAATCGAAACCAACGAACTTAATCTTCCGCTTGATCGACCAGTCATCTTCAACGTGATTTCTGCCGACGTCAATCACTCGTTCTGGCCAGTACAACTTGGTGTCAAAGTAGATGCGAATCGCTTGGAAAAAACGGTTGTGCATACGACACCAACTCGATTGGGGCCAATTGATGTTAAGTGCGCCGAACTGTGCGGGCTCTATCACGCATATATGGAAACGGGCGGAAACATTATGACCACCACCAATTTCGATAACTGGGTAACTGCTCAAGGAGGTCACAACGCATGACGACTTTGGATCATCCAACTAGCACTCGCCCTATTCCCAATCCAGCGAAGAGTTTGATTACCAAGCTCCATATGGGAACCGGCATGGTGGTCGGTGCGATTTTCGCCTTTGGAACTTATTTCTGGCTGCGCTCTGGCCAAGATATGTCGGTCGCACATAACGTCAACAAAGTTCTACTGATTTCCATGTTTATGTGGAGCTTGGGATTTCTGATCGGCATCGGTGCCTTCATTGGGCCATTCCGCTGGTTGATCGGTAAAGACCTCACCGCTGAAGAGCAGTTGTATCTTGCCGGTGATGGCCAAGGCGTATCTCGTTACTTCCGTTATTGCACCGACCATAAAGTTGTCGGAATCCAATACTTGGTGGGCGTAATGGCCATGCTCGGTGTCGGTGGAACTTTGGCAATGATGATTCGCACCAACCTCATCAGCCCGGGTTCTAGGTTCGTAACTCCCGTCATCTACAACTCTCTCGTTGGCTTACATGGAATCACCATGATCGTGGCCATGATCGTTGTGGCGACTGGTCCTTTTGGTAACTTCATTCTGCCGATCATGATCGGTGCTCGCGATATGGCTTTCCCAAGGCTTAATGCACTCAGCTGGTGGGTTCTCTTCACTGCTATCCCAGTCCTCTGCAGCGCTTGGTTCTTGGGTGGCATTCCAACCGGCTGGACCGCTTATGCACCTTTGAGCGTCCAAGCTGGACCTGGAATGAACGCCTTTGTGGCAACCATCATTATTTTCGCAGTATCTACCGCTGTTGCTGGTGCCAACATCACAGCAACCGTGGTCACGATGCGCGCCAAGGGCATGAAATGGAATCGCGTACCAATCTTTGTTATCGGTGCAACCATGTCGGTGGCTCTCGCTATCCCTGCCTTCCCAACGTTTATGGTCTCCATGATCATGACAGCGCTGGATCGAACTGCGAATACCACTTACTTTGATGCGCAATTTGGCGGAAGTGGCTGGCTCTACGCCCACCTCTTCTGGATCATGGGTCACCCCGAGGTCTACGTCATCTTGTTGCCTGGTGTTGCGGCATTGATGGAGATCGTGCCGGTCTTCGTTCGCAAGCCACTCTTCTCGTACAACGCAGCGATTATGGGCTTTGCTGGTATTGCCGGGCTCTCCATACTTGTCTGGGCTCACCATATGTACATCTCCGGATGGCTACCTATGTTGAATGGTCCATTCATGATTACGACGGAGATGATCTCAATCCCAACGGGACTCATCTTCCTCGTTATTTTGGGAACGTTGTGGCGCGGAAAACCGTGGATGAAACTACCCATGTTGGGCGTCTATGCATTTCTGTGGAACATGTTGATCGGTGGCGTCACTGGGGTTTACCTCTCTGACGTTCCTGCAGATAACTACCTACATGGTTCGATGTATGTAACTGCACATTTCCATTACACCTTGATGGGTGCTGCGCTCACTGGAGCGCTAGCGGCTCTGGCATATTGGTTCCCAAAGATGACCGGACGTATGTTGCACGAACGTGCTGGATACATTTCTTTCTGGTTCGTTCAAATTGGTTTCCAAATTCTTTTCCTTGGAATGTTTATCGCAGGCGCCGAAGGTCAACCACGTCGCGTGGCCGATTATTCCGCGGCTTACAAGTATTCCAACATGATCAGCACCATGGGTGCTTATACGATCGGCACCGGAATGATTGTCCTGCTGTGGGCAGTCATCCATTCCTGGCGTAAAGGTGCAATCGCACCAATGAACCCTTGGGGTGCGAAGACTCTCGAATGGAGCGTCCCATTCCCAGTTCCACTAGAGAACTTCGATGAAGCACCAGTAATCACGAGTGATCCATATGGATACGGAAGGAGCAAATAACCATGAGCGCTGATACCCAATTCCATATTCATCACGATGCGCCAGAAGTTGTAGGGCGTCGTGAACGTCTCGGAGTTCGACTGCTGATCGTGGCAGACGGAGCCTTCGTCTTCGGCATGATCTTCTCTTACTTCTATTTGCGTAACTTGAATGCAAATGGTGGCTGGCTTCCTAAGGGTGCTCATTACCTCAGCGCCTCCACTGGTTGGCTAGTAGTTACTCCACTGATCATCGCTGCGATATCCCACCGAATGGCCGAGAAAAACCGTGAGAATTTCAATGTGCTCTCGGTTGTCACCTTGGTTTCTCTGCTTGCTGGCACTTACTACCAATGGCACCAACTCGCGAATATGCCCTTCATAGTTCATGACACTGGCATATTTGAAGGCAGCTATGCATCGATGTGGCTGCTGATCGCCGGCGCAAATATGTTCCACTTCCTTCTCGGAAGTTTTATTGCCCTTGGCTTAGTACTTCGAGCAAAGCGAGCTCACATTGATCCAATTCTCCAAACCTGGCGCCTGCGAACTGCTGGTTCCTGGTTCACCTGGATTGCAGTATCTGGAGTTGCCTGTGCCCTCACAACCACCTTCGTGAGGTAGTGCTACAACTTCTCCCCAGTTAATACCGAAAGAGCCCCGAGGACTGCAGAAATAGTCCACGTGGGCTCTTCTGGTTTTGCCAAGTTATTTTTTCCTTCAGTGCTCAGGAATGCTTTAAGTTTGGTGGGAATATCGCCTTTAGCAGTTTTAGGTGAACCTAAATCCAACCATTTCCAATGAGAATCTGCACCGACGATAAGAACAAGATCGGCGTGAACGAAGTCATGAGTCACAGGCTTTCCGGTCTGCCAATCGATTCCTTCGCTGCTTTTTTTCTTTTCGGCGGGTGCACCAAAGTAAGTCCAGAGATTATTTAGATCTGCCGCGGTACCTGTAGCTAGAGTCCAACTCTTCTCTCCAAAGAGAGCCTGGTAGGCGGCTAGCCTGGCTGGGGTATCGGTGGTCGCATCGACCGAAATTTCAACAACCTTTACCTTTGCTGCAACTGAGCTCTTCTGCAGGGCGACAGCAATATCGCGCATGTTGGCTGAGGTCATTGGGCAAATCTCTTGGCAGGAGGTAAGGAAGTTACTAATCACAACGTTCTGACCTGCAAGTGATGCCAAGGTGAAGGTCTTTCCATCCGAGTCCACTAACGGAGTGTTGAGAATATTGGCAGGAATCTTTTCATCCAAGAAGGAACCACCTTGGGGAGCCGCTATGGCTTGTCCAGCAGTTGGAGAGGCAGAATTAGTAGATACAACGGCCGTACTCGCCCCACAACCAGTAAGAACGACTATCGAAGCTAGCGCCAACCATTTTGCTTGTCTCATGTCCTTACTTTAGCTGAGTGAAAGCGGCAAGTGCGAGATGATGATGAGTAATTTATCGCGGTATCGATCATTAACCCGCTTTGAAATTCGATCAACTTGATCCAGAGCCAGATACTCAAAAGGTTCATCAAGAAAGACCACTGGTCTATCCCGCAACAAAGTGCGAGCCAACTTCAACCGTTGTTTCTCGCCACCTGAAAAATTGTGGCCATAGGCACCAATATGCGTATCTAAGCCAACTGTCGAAACCAAATCACGTAGTTCGACAATTTCAAGAACCTCAAGTAATTGTTCATCGGTCGCTTCCGGGTTTCCAATCTTGAGATTCTCTCGAATCGATGTAGAGAAGAGGTGGTCTTGCTGTAGCAGAATTGTCGCCAGTTCGATTCGGTCAGGAGAGGAAAGATCCCTCGCCTCAATGCCATTAATCGTGAGAGAGCCTTCATACTCCAAGAAACCAATAAAGGCGTTGAGTAGCGAAGACTTTCCTGCACCGCTCTTGCCCGTCACTACTAAGGGTTTTCCGACCGTGACATTCCCGGAAAAAGGCTCAATCTCAATCCCAGGCAATATCGGCTGAACTTCGATAAAACCAATACTTGAAATAGAGGAGAAATTCTGTGACAAATCTTCGATACCTTGATTTGCTGAATCCAACAGCGCATCAACGCTCTTCGTAGAATTCAACACGGTAGCGAGTCGTGCGAAAGCCGCAGGTAAGCCAGTGAGACCGTCGAAGATTGCCAATGGAAGTAAAACCAGAACTGCCACATTCACCCCCGCTAGCGAGTGGTTATGAAACGCCGTTACCGAAAAACCAGCGGAAATAACGATCGCAGCGCCGATGAACACGTGTTGTGCAAATAGCGCAATTCCTGAAGCTAGACCGCTCCGGGCATCAAATTTGTTGAGTTGATTCTGAGCAGCAGATATATCTCCGCGAATTCGATCTTGATAACCAAAGATGAGTGACTCTTGAACAGAGTCACACGCTTGAACGATCGCATCAAAGATCTTCTGCTCGTGCTCTCTCTGCTCTTCATTGGTGCTGAAAAAGAATGAGATAAAAGGAACAACGAACATCGCAACTACAAAAAGGATCGAAAGCACTAGTGAGAGACTTGGTAACAGATAAGCGATGATTCCCAGTCCCGAGACGCCAGATACAAGCGCCCCAACCCAAGGATTTGCAATACGTAACCAGAGATCTTGCATAACTTCACTGTCAGATACCAACCTACGAAGTAAGTCACCACGGCGAAGAAGCGAAAAGTAGGCTGGAAGTTGATTTTGGATAGTGCGATAGAGAGCTACACGAATAGCAGTCAAAGCTCTAAGAGCGCTTTTATGCTCGATAACACGAGCGGCGTATCGAATGACACCGCGACCGATTCCGAAGAAACGTACAGCCACGATCGCAACCTCAAGAACCATGATGGGTGGCTGCAATGAGGCCATCGATATCAACCAAGCGCTACAGGCCAACAATCCCACAGCCATGCTGGAAGAGATTCCGCCAACTATGGCAGCGGCCAGAATCTTTGGTGCCTCGGGGTAAATCAAATTTCGGATGGCTTTCATTGCACCGCACCAAAGTCAATGACTGTGCTCTCGCCCACCAGATTGGCACGATGCGAGACCAAGACAACGATCTTTCCCAGGGCAACTTCTTCAGCAATCGCACTTGCGATCTCTTCTTCGCTGATGTCATCTACCGATGCTGAAGGTTCGTCCAAGATCAAGATTTTGGCGGGCTTGAGCAGGGCACGAGCCAGGGCGATCTTGCGTTTTTGACCGGTCGATAGCGTTTCCTGGACCGTTCCCAGCTGAGTATTTAAACCGGATGGTAGATCTGATGGAGCGAGACCAACTCGCGACAGAGTGCTGATTAATAGCTGTTCTGAAGCAGTTGGGTCAGATTGGCGAAGGACTTCGGCCACACTCACTGCTGGAAAGTTGACCTCTTGTGGGAGCCAAGAAATCTGTTGCCGCCAAGCGGTGACTTCTAATTCTGAAAGACGGCTGCTTCCCCCCGAATTTAGAATATGGATTTCACCGACATAGTCCGAGTGAAATCCGAGCAAGAGTGAGAGCAACGTACTTTTGCCAGCGCCGGATGGCCCAATAATGGAATTCACCGTTCCACTCTGCAATCTGCCAGCCGGAATTGTGACAATTTCACGCCCGGGGTAGGTGACTGTCAACGGCTCCCAGACGATCTCGCTGATTGCTTGGACTTTTACAGTGCCATTGGTTTCAGATTCTTCCATGATCGCGAAAATTCGATTTGCAGCTTCAACTCCATCGGCAGCCGCGTGAAAGTAAAGAGCCACCTGTCGAATCGGCCAGTACACCTCTGGCGAACAAATTAAGACAAAGAGTCCGGTGCGCAAACTCAGCGAACCTCCTACGAGGCGCAGACCGATTGAAACAGCGATCAGAGCAACTGAGAGCGTGGCAATGATCTCCAACGCTAAGGATGAGAGAAAAGAAATACGCAAGACTTTCATAGTCTCTTCCCGATAAGTATCTCCGACTTGCTGCAGTCGCTCTTCTTGTTGCTTTGAACGACCGAAAACCTTGAGAGTTGGCAGACCCGTCAGCAAATCGAGAAAGTAACCACTCAGCAATGAAAGTGTTTGCCAACGCTTCTCTGTAGCCGCGCCAGTGAATCGACCAATCAAGATTCCAAAAACGGGAATGAGTGGAACCGTTACTAAAACAATTACGCCTGAAGTTAAATCTGCGGATGCAATTGCTAGACCGACCACAAGTGGAACAACAGCAGCTATGAACAATTGTGGAAGGAACCTAGAGAAATACCCATCCAGTGCATCAATTCCTTTTGTCGCAAGCAATGAAATGTTGGCAGGGCCTTCGTTGAAAATTGCTCGAGACTTTCCACCGAGAATCTTGTCTAGCAACCCGGTTCGAAGTTCATTGCGCATGCGAACGCTAGATTTTGCGGCGATCAATTCAGTGCCAAAGGCAATTACGCCTCGGCCAACAAAGAGTGCAACTATCCAATAGATATTGGTCGAAATTTTGCTCCAGCTCTGGTGGCGCTCGAATATGGCACAGGCGAGAGTGGCAATTGCGTAGCTTTGACCCACGACCAGAATGGCATTAATGATTGCCAAGAGCGCTTGAGAAAAAACAAATCCGCGGCTACTTCTTGAATATCGAAGTAGCCGCGGATCTAATGGTTTCACGGATGTATTTTGTCCAAAACTCCGCTGTTTGGCGAAGCGATGTTGCTTGGACTAATGCGCTTGCGGAAGACCCAGTATGTCCAGCCTTGATAGACCAGGACGATTGGGGTCAGAACCACCGCGACATAAGTCATAACCTTGAGCGTGTAATGGGTGCTCGAGGCGTTGAAGATATTGAGTGAGTCAGCCGCATTGAGCGAGCTTGGCATCACATTTGGATACAAGGCAGCAAAGAGCGTGATGACAACCAGCGCCGACGTGATGGCCGAGGCCAAGAAAGCCCAACCTTCGCGACCCATTCGATGAGCAGCAAGGGCGCCCACCCAGGCGACTACGACGCCAAGAGAGAGCAGTTTTACATCAGTCTTGTGAACCAACGTATTTGCCCAACCCAGGAATGCAATAGCCAAGACTGCGGTCAAGAGACCTAACTTGCCAGCCAGTTGATTCGCCCGTGTGCGAATTACTCCATCAGTCTTGAGCCCCAAGAAAAAAGCACCATGGGTAGCAAAGAGAAAGAAGGTAGTGAGCCCACCCAAAAGTGCAAATGGATTGAGCAAGTTGAAGAAGCCACCGGTGTATTCGATGACACCTTTGCTGCTCTTGGCTAACGGTACGCCACGAACAATGTTGGCAAATGCGACGCCCCAAAGCAGAGCAGGAAGTGCGCTGGAAATAACGATCGCGTTATCCCATCGTCCACGCCATTCGGCCTTGCCATACTTGCTGCGGTATTCGAAGGAAACTCCTCGAACAATGAGTGAGACCAGGATCAAGAAGAGTGGCAAATAGAAGCCACTAAACAAGGTTGCATACCACTCTGGAAATGCTGCGAAGGTAGCGCCACCGGCTACAAGTAGCCAGACCTCGTTACCGTCCCAAACAGGTCCAAGCGTCGTAAGAACTGCTCGTCGTTCCGCTTGATCTTTAGCGACGAATTTCAACAACATTCCGACGCCAAAGTCGAAACCTTCAAGAATGAAATAGCCGATCCAAAGGACGGCGATGATCACGAACCAGAAAGAATTTAATGACATTTTCATCACCCCTTAGTAAGCCATAGTTAGGACAGAGTCGGATTTGGAGTCAGCAGCAACAATCGCTTCTGGTCCAACTTTTATTGTTCGGAACATTAATCCAAATTCGATAACTGCAAGCACTCCGTAAAGAAGAGTAAAGGCAATCATTGTGAAGGCAACACTTCCGGCACCAACACTTGGACTTACTGCATCAGATGTCTTCATCAAGCCAAAGACGATCCAAGGTTGACGTGCGGTCTCGGTAAAGATCCATCCGAAAGCGATACCCAAAATTGGTAGGAATGGAAGCGAAACCAGAGTTGGCATAAACCATTTTCCGGTTGGCATATTCCCACGACGCATGCGAATCAGAACATAGATTGCAAAGATCCACGCAAGCACACCGAAGCCGATCATGAGGCGGAAGCCCCAGTAAGCAAGCGGAATATTAGGCTTGTAGTTACCAGGACCATATTTCTTCTCATATTGAGCCTGAAGATCATTTACCCCCTCGACCACTCCATTGAAGTTTCCAGTAGACATAAAGGAGAGAACAGAAGGCAAACCAATCTGAAAGACTGGTTTCGCGCCATCCAAAGTTCCCAAGGTGAAGAGCGAGAATGGCATGTTTGCTTTGGTGTCATAAGCAGCTTCGGCTGCAGCCATCTTCATGGGCTGTTGCGTGGTCATGACGCGAGAAGTCCAGTCACCAGTAATGCCAACGATGAGGAATGAAATAATGATCGTAATCAATCCCATTTTAAATACGGGGGTAGCGACTTCAACATCGCGCTTACGGACCAGCATCCATCCAGCGACGCCAGCGAACAATCCTCCAGAAGCCAGGAATGCAGATGGAATCGTATGCGCAAAGGCGGCGACTGCCGTGTTCTGAGTCAGTACCTTGACGATGTCGGTGAGTTCAGCGCGACCACGTTCGACATTCATCGTGTAGCCAACTGGATGTTGCATAAAAGCGTTGGCGGCGAGGATGAAGTATGCCGAGAAGAGGGTTCCGAATGCGGCGGCCCAGATCGTCAACATGTGCATCTTCTTGGAAAGTCGATCCCAACCAAAGATCCAGAGACCAAGGAAGGTGCTCTCTAGGAAGAAGGCGAGCAAGCCTTCCATTGCCAAAGGAGCGCCAAAGATATCTCCGACGAAGCGACTATAGGCCGACCAGTTCATACCAAACTGGAATTCTTGGACGATGCCGGTAACGACTCCGATTGCGAAGTTAATTAAGAATAGTTTTCCAAAGAACTTGGTCGCACGGAGGTACTTCTCTTTGTTGGTGCGATACCAAGCGGTATGGAGTCCGGCTACCAAAAATCCTGAACCAATGGTGATTGGCACAAAGATGAAGTGGTAAACCGTGGTTATTGCGAACTGCCAACGCGCAAGATCTAGTGCGTTCACTCAGTCTCTCCTCACTGTATTTGCATGAACTTATAAAGGAATCATGCTGTACAAATCGGGGGCAAACGTCGGGAAAGCTAGGTGGCATCCCTCACTTATGTGAAATTGCGCTTAAATAAAGCAGATTTGCAGAACATATGAGGGGTAGCCCCTTCGACTTGTTACATAGATTCTTGGCGACGAATTCTTTTCTTCGATAAAAGAATGTGTCCAAAAAACCCAATGATCAGGGCAAAAATTACGCCGACATTGGCATATGCCCACTGCCCGTTCTTACCGCCAATTGCCCCCAAGAAATATCCCTGCCAGGACAACCACGAGGCAAAGGTATTTGTTACAAAACCCCAGCCCACAATGGAACCCACAACCACCAAGCCAATGGATGCCCAGTTGGTTGTGCCATACCGACCTGCAGGGTCAAAGAGCTCCGCCTCGGCATAGTCCGCTTTACGCATCAATACATCGGCTACGAAGATCGCTGACCAAACAGCAACGGGAACTCCTAGGGTGATGAGGAAACCTTGAAAGGGAATGAAGAAGTTCTTGGCAATCCACACTATATATATGGTGCCAATTGTCATGATAACCGCATCAATTGAAGCCGCGACGTGACGTTTCACAGGTAACCCGATAGAGACCAAAGTGATCCCCGACGAATAGAGGTCCAAGATTGCTCCGCCAACCAAGCCCAACACTGCAACGATGGCAAAGGGAATCAAGTACCACGTTGGCAACAAGGTTGTTAAAGAACCAATGGGGTCATTGGCGATGCCATCGCTTAAGGATTTGCTACTGGCTGAAAGTAATGAGCCATACATAACCAAGATGATGGGCACTATAGATGCTCCAAAAACCGTCCAGCCGATGACTGACTTGCTCGAAACAGTTCGGGGCAAATATCGGGAATAGTCGGCTGCGGAATTGACCCAACCAAGGCCAATTCCGGTAACTCCAAAAATGAGCGCTCCGATAAACCCAGCAAAGCTTCCTGAATGCAAAGTGCGCACTGCGTGCCAATCAATTTTATGAAAGGTGAGTGCGATATATCCGAGCGTGAGAATAAGTGTCGCCGAAGTTAACCACCGTTGTAGCCGCATAATGACATGGAATCCCAGAACTCCCCCAAAAACGACGAGACCGGCTGCGCAGATAAATCCAAGAATGCGCGAAACATTGTGATCAATATGCCCCAGCCGATTAAATACGGTCTCGGTCGCCAGAACTGAGAGTGAAACCAAAACAGTCTCCCACCCAACAAAGATAAGGTAGGAAAGAAAACCTGGAAGTACATTTCCTTTCACACCAAATGCAGCCCGTGAGAGCGTCATCGTTGGAGCACTTGCCCGTTTACCGGCCAAAGAACTGATACCAACCAAAAGAAACGAAGCAACCGTTCCGATAATTGCAGCGAAAGTCGCCTGCCAAAATGAAATTCCAAAACCTAAAAAGAATGCACCGTAGGAGAGGGCGAGAAATGAAACGTTGCCCGCTGCCCACGGCCAGAAAAGTGAACGTGCCGTGCCACCACGTTCTAGCTCCGAGATAAAATTTGTTCCGTTGAGTTCGAGATTTGCTTTTGCCATAGGGGGCTAAAGATACTATTGGCGGATGTTTCTGGCCGCTAGAAGTGAATTCAGCCGAGCCAGAATTGCCGTAACAATCACATTTATCCTTAATGGCATTGCAGTGGGCTCATTTATCTCACGAATTCCAGACTTCAAGTCAACACTTCACCTCTCCAACTCGGTTCTCGGTAATTCGCTCTTTTTCAGCTCTATTGGCGTCCTCACCGCCCTTGGCCCAGCAGGGCGACAGGCGGCCAAACGCGGAAGCTCGCCTGTGGTCTTCGCCTCCACTCTCGCTCTTGGGATCGCATTGCCCTTTATGGGAATGCTCTTCAATCTGCCGTTCCTGTGGTTCTCCTTCTTTATTTTTGGATTTACTTTGGCATCACAAGATGTCTCCATGAACGCTCATGCGGTGACATTGGAGCAAAGATCCGAACGCAGAATGATGAGCGTTTTCCATGGAATGTGGTCTTTGGGATCATTGATTGGCGGGGGCATTGGTGGGGTGATGGCCCAATTGCATGTAAAACCTATTTTTCATTTGCTGGCAATCGCGGCAATTATCTTTGCCTTCGGAATAGTTCTTCGTCCGCTCTTTCTTGCAGCCGAGGTTGATCAACACGTTTGGACTTCCGGCAAAAAATCACGACGTCCAAGAACATTTTGGATTTTGGGCTTACTTGGTATGTGCGCCGCTATTGGTGAAGGTTCAGCTGGCGACTGGGGCGGTGTATTGGCTCGAGATACATTCCATGCATCACCATTCCTAGCCACAATCCCGTACGTTCTCTTTGCCACCACTATGGTCCTGGGAAGATTCTCTGGCGACTATTTGGCACACCGCTTAGGCGTGATGAAGATTCTTTCCATAAGTGGAATCTTTGGTGGTGTTGGCTTGGCTACGGGAATTCTCATCGGAAATATTTGGGGCGAAATCCTGGGTTGGTTGCTTCTCGGAATTGGTGTTTCTGTCGTTATCCCATTGATGTTCAGCGCGGCCGGTGAGTTGGCTATTAAGAAATTCCCTGGTGTTATTTCGCCGGCAGAGGCTGTAGCCATGGTTTCTGGTATTACTTACTTTGGATTTGTCTTTGGCCCACCCATGATGGGTATTGTCGCTGATCAGATAACTTTGCGCTGGGCAATGCTCATTCCAGCCGGCTTGGCAATGCTCTTCTCTTTCGGTTCGCGATTCACTATCAAGGAGTAACCGAGCTGACGTTGGCGCCAATCATGCCTTTGCCATCCAAGCGAGTTGCAAGCAATCCACTGCCAACCAAAGCGAGCGCAGGGAAGAGAAGTGCTATAGGGAGTGAAACGACTCCTGCGAGCAACGAGACAATTCCCCTACCCAGGAAGAATCCAAGTGAACTGAAAATGCCCATTCGAGCCAAAGCCCTAGATGTTGGTAGCCCAGGTATTGATCCAGAGACTGTTACATAAGCAGGTGGCATAGGTGCGACGCCAAAACCCAGAATTACATATGCAAGGCACATAATTACCAGGGCTAGATATTTATTGTGATGAACGACCGAGAGGGAAAGCAACAAGCCAGCGGCATATCCAACCCCGCCCGCAATTCCGCCGATACGAAGCACTTTTGGAATACCGAATTTATCAATTAGCTTTCCAGCAGAAAACCTGCCAATGATTTGAGCCAACAAAAACGAGCTGTACCCCAAGGTGTTGATTCCAATTGCCAAGTGCAAATCTTCTTTGAGAAGAATCGAACTCCAATCTCCGACGGATGCTTCGGCCATCAAAGCCAATAGTGATCCCAGTGAAACGATATACAGATACTTCTTGATCTCGCGCGGAATTGCTTGCTTATGTTTGATTACTTGATTAGCTGCGATATCTTGTCGATCTGCCAAAATTGGCAATAGCCGACGCGAAACCAACGTCACGCCAACCAATGCAACAATCGAATTAATAACAAGGTGTTTCTCTGGCGTCAATACTCGGGCAATAGCGCCGGCCGATAGCGAACCGAAGAGTGCGCCTAGGCTCCAGGATCCATGAAAGGAAGGTAGGAGTGACTTCCCAAATCTGCTTTCAATCATTGATGCTTGCGAATTAACACCAACATTTGCTAAGGCATAACAAGTACCTGCAGAGAAAGCGACCAACGGGACTTGCCACAACGCGTTGAGGAATCCATAAAGCCCTTGGGACAATGCCACTCCGAAAATAATTGTTTGGACGAGGCGACGAGTTCCGATTCGATGCGCGATGCGACCGCCGATGAAAGTTCCTAGGAGAGATCCCAGATTTCCCACCATGATGCTCACGCCAAAAGCAGTATTCGTTGCCCCCACATTCGACTTGATCTCAGCCAACCGAGCGCCGGTAGCGGCCACCGACATTCCCATGAAGAAGAAGGTGGAATTGAGCGCCCACCGAGTTTTTGAATTATCGGTTAAGTTAAAAGCGGGCACAAGAAAAGAGTAGTGCGCTAGGGGATTTTGCTATTTTCCTCACGAATAAGTGAGGTATACGTGTGGTTTAAGGGATGGCACCTCACGAATGAGCGTGGGGTGTGGCGGTGTTGCCTAAAAGATACTTGCATTTTATTAACAAATCATCACGACAAGTTCACAATTTAGGTATGAGAACGAGAGAAATCACGCTGGGAGCAGTCGCTGCCTCCCTCGTTTTCTCGTTCTTGCCCCTAGTAACCAGCACCGCCCAAGCCGCCACCAAGGCCCTACCCACGGGCGCAACGCAATCTAATGTCTCCGTTTCAAACCCAGCCAATCTGCCTGAAGATTTAGTGGCGCTGACCCGAACGGAAACACAATCTGTCGTTACGGTCCAATGCTCCAATGAGGTGGGCTCCGGTTGGTCGGCTCAGGTAGAACTCAACAGTCAATTGAAAGCGCTGAATTACAAGTCTTATTTGATCACTAACTACCACGTCGTAAAAGATTGCCTGCAGAACCAAACGGTTCAGATAACCCTTATTGATCAAACAAAAGTCACTGGTTATGTCTGGGCTTGGGATGAAATGAAGGATGTGGCATCGATTGCTACAACCGTGGAGATTCCTGCACTTGCTTGGACGGGCGACCAGCCAGCTAGCGGTTGGTGGGTAGGAATATTGGGAAGCCCACTCGGATTCCCTGGGGTTTTGACAGAGGGAATTATCTCCAGCGTCAATCCATCTCTATCAAAAGCCACCACTTCGGCTTCAATTAATCCCGGCAACTCTGGCGGCCCTGCCTTCGACCGTTCTGGTCGAGTTATTGGATTGGCAACAGCCAAGTACGCAAACTCTGAAGGAATGGGAATATTAAACGGATCCCCTCTCTTTTGCGGAACGATAATCTCCTGTTCTGCTATTGACGCGGTTTGGAATACAAATCCACAAACCGGGGCTACAGATCAAATAAAACATTCACTTTCAAAGACACCCGCGGTCACCTCCACCGAGAATCAACTAAATGCAGCAGCCTTGATGCTCTTGGTTAGCTCACGAAAACTTCTTGCCCAAGCGGATGAACAAATTGATGCTGCGATTGCTAAATACCCCTCACAAAAGAGCGCACTTCTTCAGGTTCTGGCCACCACGCCTAAAGATCCAGTTATCGACGACAGTGTTGACGACGTATTAGCGGTTGCCATCTTTGCCAACGAAGTTTCAATATTTATGAAAGCCACAACGGCGGCAATTTCTGGACTTAAAACCGTGGATGTTAAGCCCGCTCCTGCTGCCACAGTTGCGCCAAAGGTTGTGACTCCGGTCAAGAAGGTAAGCACTACAACCGCTACAACTATCGATCCTAAGATTTCGAATATAGGAAGCTCGGAAAAAAAGAAGACGACCACCAAAGTAGTTGTTAAGCCAAAAACCATTACCTGTGTAAACGCTCTCAAGTCCCTGAAGGTCACGGCCATCAACGCAAAGTGCCCGCTCGGATACAACCTCAAGGCGGTAATTACTTTATAGTGTAGTTTTAAACCATGATAACGGAGTCGGCGCTAGATACTGCGCTCTCGCAATTGCGTAGAGCGGTCGAACAATTACAACTTTCTGAAAATGATTGGCAAACTCTCTCCACCCCTCGCCGCGTACTTGAAGTTGCGGTGCCCCTTCGTCGGGATAACGATCATGTGGAAATGTATAAAGGTTTTCGCGTTCAATATTCAACGACTCGTGGCCCATCCAAGGGCGGAGTGCGATTTCATCCTGACATAGATATGCAAGAAACAATTGCGCTGGCGATGCTGATGACTTGGAAGTGCGCTCTTACAAATCTTCCTTACGGCGGCGCAAAAGGTGGCATTGCTGTTGATCCAAGCACGCTTTCGCTGACAGAAAATGAGCGACTAACCCGCCGATATACCTCGGAGATTCTTCCCATCATTGGCCCCGAGCGAGACATTCCAGCGCCTGATGTCGGGACCGACGAGAAAAATATGGCGTGGATGATGGACACCTATTCGGTTAACGCTGGATTTTCAGTTCCTGGCGTTGTAACCGGAAAACCGATTGTGTTGGGTGGTTCTCTAGGCAGAACGTCAGCAACCGGAGATGGGGTTGCGATCTCTACCCGCGAAGCCTTAATTGCACGCAATATTGACCCCATTGGGGCTACCGTGGCGATTCAAGGTTTCGGCAAGGTCGGATATTGGGCAGCTGTAGCTTTAGAAAATATGGGATTGCGCGTAGTGGCGGTAAGTGATGTTCATGGCGGAGTTACTGGGTTTTCATCCATTCATGACTTGTGGTCGCACTTCCTCGTCGAAGGAAATATCAATGCTCCTGGGACCGACCGCCTCAGCAATGAAGAGCTTCTACATTTGGATGTAGATGTGCTCATTCCAGCTGCTTTGGCAGACTCTATTACCGAGAGAACTGCGACGGGTATCAAGGCCAAGATTGTTGTCGAGGGGGCGAATGCGCCAACAACTCCGGAAGGCGATGCCATTTTGAACGATAAGGGCATATTGGTCGTACCTGACATCTTGGCAAACTCGGGCGGAGTCATCGTCTCCTACTTCGAATGGGTGCAAGATAAACAGAACTATTTCTGGAACGCCGGTGAAGTTCGCGAAAATCTCAATGCCATCATGATGAAAGCTTTTAAGGAAGTGGAGACCACTTCCATTGAGAGTCGAGTCACCTGGCGCGAAGCCAGCCACATGATCGGCGTGGGGCGGGTTGCCGAGGCTCATCGCCTACGTGGCCTATATCCTTAATTCAACAATTTTTCCGGAAGCAAAGAGGAGAGATAATGATCAAAGGTTTTCGAGATTTCATCCTGCGGGGCAATGTTGTTGATTTGGCGATAGCGGTAGTAATCGGCGCAGCTTTTTCTGGAATTGTTACTCAATTGACCAAATCCTTCATCGAGCCGCTAATAAAGGTTTTTGGTGGTGGTGGCATCCATGGTGGCGCCTTCATAATTCAAGGAGTTGCCTTCGATTGGGCAGGTTTTATCAACTCGATCATTAACTTCATGATCGTTGGTGCCGTTCTCTATTTTTTCATCGTGCTACCTATGAATCGGATTATCGCTCGCCGCCACACGGTCCCCGAGGATTCTGCCCCGGCCGCGCTTCCTGAAGATGTGGCTTTGCTGCGTGAAATTCGGGATCTTCTAAAATCTCAAGGAAGATAGCTCCCCCAACGTCAGATTCGAATCAGGCGTACAGTACGGCCACAACAAGATGATTGAGGATTGGAGATCTCATGGCTAATAAAGAGCAAAAGGGCAACGCCAATGCCAAGAAAGAACCAAAACTTTCGTTGAAAGAAAAGCGCACCCAGAAGCAAGAGAAGGCAGCCGCTAAGAAGAAGGATTAATTGCTTCACACTCATGTGAGGTAAAAATGTTTAAAAAGTGTGTTTGGGGTTAGACCTGCTCGGTGAGGGCTAGCCCGCACATTTTTCTTCCTCGTTTTAGTGATCGGTTAGAAAATACCGATATGAAATCAATTTCAGAAGCTCTCGGCACAGCCGGGGAGAAGTTGGCATTTGAATTTGACCCCAAGGATGCACGCGCGGAAGCGAAAAAGAATGAGCAGATATCAGATTCGGATTTTACTCTCGTCCTTAGTACTCGCACAGTTGGTTGGGAATTTTTCAGCAAATCTGGCTAACGCCAACGAGACCCCGCCAGCGCCACTCCAGGTAAACAGCACCACAAATTCACCTCTCTCTTTTGTGGGGATGACCGACGTAGGTGGCCTGCGCACCTTACAAGCGACCGCAACGTTATCCTCCTCTGAACAAGCCAGTGTGCGATTGGTATTTCCAGTAGGTACATCCGATCGTGCGGTTAAAATCCAGGTCCTCTCCCGAACCACAATCCCTGGATCTCATATGACCCTAGTCAGCCTCAAGGTCACGGGGATCGATCTGTGGAATCTCTCTCCAGTTGATCTTTCTACGGCGAGATTTTTGGAAATCTCGGAGCAAACCCTCGTCGCAAAAGCCAAGCCAGCTCGAAACGCCCATTGGCAGATAGTTCCAGCCATGCCAGTAAAGGGACTCTCCGCCGGAACACTCAGCGGTTACCGGGTTCTAGGTGATGGCTCGCTCCTGATTCAATTTAAGAAATCAAACACTTTTGCGGTGACAGAGCCAACACTCCTGTAACTGAAAAGTTGTTGCATAATTCTTAAAAAGCCGAAATTCTAGAGCGTTGCTACTTATTCGATAAAGACCTGGAGTCGAGTTGAAAACCCACGAGCTTGAGACTCTGCGGATGGCAAACGAACTGCTCGAGCTCTTGAACCATCAAAATCTCACAAAATCTGAGCTCTGTCGAGAACTAACGCTGCACACCTTCCGTCCCTTTGACGCGGTTGCCGTTTCTCTTATTGAGCTAAATGACGATGGTACTTTTCGCGGCGATCACTCTTACGGACTTTCTGAAATTGAAACCATTGAATGGAAGAGCATTTCACTGAGCGACAAACGACCTTCTTCACGCGCGATTAGAGAGAACAAACCCATTTGGGTTGATGTCGAAGGCGGTGGGTTAGACGAGTACCCACTATCAAAAGCATTTGGCTTTGATAAAATTTCACGTTCGCAAGTGGTCTGGCCGGTTACCAAGTCAGGGATACCGGTTGGTGCAATCAACCTCTTTTTCAATAAACCAATACTTATAAGCAAGTTATCGCTGACTTACCTTGAGTTGATAGCGCATATCGTGGCCATCCGTCTAACATCGCCATTACCGTTTGCGCCTGAATCGATCCTTACCCTGAAGGATGTCAACCCGCATGACGCTTTGTCCGCTCGAGAAATCAACGTTTTAGAGGGTATTGCTAATTTTATGACGAACACCCAAATCGCTGAGAAACTGGGGTTCAGTGAATCAACTATTCGTCAAGACACTATCCAGATCTATCGCAAGATGGGCGTCGCTGGCAGAGTAGAAGCCAGAAGCCATTATTTAGAAAAACGGAACAGTTAAAGTTCTAACAACTTCTTTATCTCTGCGTATTTTTCGCTATCAATTTCACCGTTGACCAGGCGCCTATCCAATAATGCACGAGGAGAATTTTCTGCAAGGTGCGCATCTGGATGCTTCATTGCGTGTTCACCGTGATGACCTGGGTGATGTCCCGGTCTGCGATCGGAAAGACGCACAACTAACCAAATAACCACTGCAATAACTATTAACCAAAAAATACCCATACCGGCCATTAGCCAACCATGGTTATTCTGATGAAACTGATCGTCATATCCCCACATCATTTTTTTCCCTCAATTCGTTCTGATCCTTACGGACCTATTAATGTTTCGCTCTTGATTATGCTCGTATTGACGCAAAAAGTGCTCCTGACGAACTGCGAATTGACTGAGAATGAACGCATTTTAATCATCATGAGCGTGGTCTGAGTCCATATGTGTCTCAATTCTCCGGTCTGGGATAAACCACATAATTGCCACCAGAATGTAAAGCGACATCGCAAAATAGACCGAAAAGTTCGTAACCAAAATTCCGGCTGAATAGAGAAAGAGCGAAAGTTTGCCTTTAATATCCGAACCGACCGCATGGCGTAGGAGAGAGTTTTCACCCTGGCTACGCATGATGAGCTGTTGCAAAGTATAGAAAGCGATAGCTGCGAGAAGTAGATCTACGCCGTAAAGAAGAACCGGAACTATCGCGAAGTGCGTTGACCCAATCCAACTCGTAAAGAAAGGAAAAAGAGTCAACCAAAAAAGCAGATGTAAGTTTGCCCAGAGAATCACACCGGTTACTTTGTTGGTTGCACGTATGAGGTGATGGTGGTTATTCCAATAAATGCCTAAGTACACAAAACTTAAGACGTAAGTTAAGAATGTAGGAATTAACGGACGAAGTGCGTGTAGATCATGTCCATGAGGTGGTTGTAATCCTAGAACCATGATCGTGATGATGATGGCGATAACGCCATCGCTGAAAGCTTCCATTCTTGATGGCTTCATATGAAAAATAGTACATTTAACATCTACTTTAACCTGCGTTATTTATTCTTAAGATTTCTTTCCGAAATATCAAGCAGATTGCTTAACGAAAGAGCGGTCCCATGCTCTTCTCTATGACGCTTCTCGAGTTCGGTTGCCAATGCCAAGAAAACGACTGCGGTGGTCAGAGCATCCCCAAGAGCATGATGAGGAGAATAAACGGGCAAATTAAGCTCTCTGGCGAGAAACTCCAAGGATGGTTCGTGGCCAGAAGCCCGGTCTGCATATCCACATGCCCGCGCTAATGACGCTGTATCTATGACCTTTGATGGAAAAGAGCCACGAAGGTGAGGGGACAAGAAAGCCCGCTCTACCCAGGCCGCGTGGGCGACCAATATCTTGCCGCTCATTTGTGCTCGAAGCGCTGGGACGACCTCTTTCAATGTCGTGGCGTCCATTAAATCGACTGCCCGCAAACCATGAATCTGCATGGAAGCGACAGATGGGCTTTGACTTGGTTTGATCTCCTGATAAAACTGACTTGAACCAATAACTCTGCCCCCAGAGATCTCTATCGAGCCGATCGAAATTATCTCGTCATTGCGCAAATCTAATCCGGTGGTTTCTAGATCTAGCGCCAGATAATCCCCGGATTTCCAAAAGTCTGAGCTTTCGGTATTGAAGCCTTTACCATTCTTGCTCATCCACCTCATCGAATCCGCATTTCCCACTCGCCTTGAACGCGATTCTGGATGGTCGCGATTGCACGAAATGTTTCCCGCAAATGACGCCGAGTCAATGAATCTAAGTGGTTTGGCGAAATCCACGTTGTGGCTGGTCGGCCAGCGCGAATTGCCGCAATTTCTTCTTCAAAAACCAATTCGTAAATATTCGTAAATGAGTTGGAGAGAATCTCTGCTTCCTCAGCCAAGAGAATATTCCCAGCTACCGCACGGTGTAATCGATCGAGCGTTCCACCTGAAACATCTCCTAGAACAATGGAAGACCACCGTGCTAACGAAGAGATGGGTGTTAATCCACCGCTCTTTAGGTTTAATTCACCACGATTTTCTCCTTTTTCATCCACGACGAACTCTTTAACGAAACCAATAGGCGGTTTCTTCGCCAAAGTGAAACGCAAAGACTCGCTGAGGAACTCATGGCTACGAGTTGTTGACCTGATGGTGTCAGTAATTGTTCTACCCAGAATCAATTGAGTAAGCGGCTGGCTATCTGCAGCGATCGAGGAGAGCAGCAGCGCCCCCGCCCTTGATGGGTCAGTCAACCAACCGCTGGAGACTTCGACCCAAGCGGATCGAGATCGGCTGAAGAGACCATTGTCAGCATTAGCGCCGTCGGGACATTTTCGCAGTCCACATTTCTCCATGAGATCAATAAGTTTGGCGGCATTGCTTCTGATTTCATCGGCAACATCTATTTCACCTGGGGCATCCGCCCAAACAATGGCGGTATCCACATCGGAGGCAGGTAGTGGCTCTCCTCGAGCCATTGAACCCAAAATTAGCCAAGAGTGTTCAACTGGACCGGATAGTCCCGGCGAAAGTTTTATCAGGCGGGTCAAAATTGCGCCGACAATGGCCGACTGCAGGGCTCCTATATGAAGCGCTGGAACGCCGCTGTCTCGTAATTCCACCAAGGTGGGAAAGAGCATCGACGAGGCAACAGATAATTCCTCGATGTTCTCTGCGGCTTCTATCGCTGCTCGAATCAAGAGCGGATTACGCAATTCCACCGATGCCAAATCCATTGCTCGAACTACGCCGATGGGTCGATCCGAGGCATCGACCACAACCAAATGGTGAACTCCGTCTTCAACCATAGTTAGGAAAGCCGTTGCCAGGGTGATGTGATCGGGCACTGTAATTACTGGAATACTCATGATGTGTGAGATGGGCTGATCAATATTGACTTCACCAGAACCAACACGACTTCGGAAATCTCGGTCGGAGACTATTCCGAAGTCAGATCCAGTTCGGATAAGAGCGCAGGATTGTTCTGCTTTAGTCATAGCCAACGCCACAGTTCGGATGGAATCCGAATGTTCTACCCAAACAATCTCTCGCATATATCGAGTCACGTTTGATTGGGTGTCGGACATCAGCGCACTGGCCGTAAGGCGATGCCTAGTTATGTAGGTCCCAAAGTGATTGAAATTGAGAGTGGATTCATCTGCTATCAGCGTTCTCGGATCTGGAATTCGGTAACACAAGGAGTCCTCGGCAGCTCGAACTGAATATTGTGGAGGCATTCCGGTCAGCACTGAAATATGGCCAAAGGCATCTCCAGGTACTAGCAAATCAATAATGTTTCCACGATCCAGTACTTCTACCGAGCCAGTGCGTACAACATACAAATGATCTAGGGCATTAGACCCTGCCGAAACGATAACCTCATCGCGTCCAAAGTATTCGACATCTACTCGCGAGGCGACGTTCTCTAGGTCCTGATTGGAGAGAGTATTAAAGGGCGGCTGTTTGGCTAGAAAATCTGCAAACTCCTGCACGCACTCACCTCCGCTGTTAATTCATTTCTGTATCTCAGCGTAATCCTTCTAACATAAAAAAGGGCTAGTTCGCACGTACGCGCGAACTAGCCCTCATTATTTTGATTTAGGCGTTGAAAACAACCTTCTTTGTTGCAAGGTCAAACACGGCGCTAACGACCTTTAGATCGCCTGCGGCAATTGCTTCTTCCAGCATTGGGCTCTCTTTAAGAGCAGCCTCAGCACCAGCACGAGCATTTGCGTTTACTGCATCAGCTAATGAATGTCCTTTTGGCAAGGCAAGAAGTGTTGGTTTGATTTTGTTAACCAAGGCATCGATATGTCCGCCAGCTGGCTTTCCGGAGGCGATGACGCCTTCAGTCGCCTTTACCGCACCGCAACCACTGTGACCCATAACGACCACAAGTGAAGTTGAAAGATGCTCAACTGCGTATTCAAGACTTCCTAGAACATCTTCATCGATGACGTTTCCTGCGTTACGTACTACGAAAAGGTTCGCTGGAGTTACGTCAAAAACTTCATCAGGTTGGACGCGTGAATCTGCACAACCAAGAATGGCGGCAAATGGCCACTGGCCGTCGGTCCACACTTTGCCTGCTGGTGAGTAGTTCTTATGGAAAGCGTGGCCAGCGACAACTCGCTTGTTTCCATCTTGCAAGTACTTCAGCGCCGCAGCAGGGGTAATTACCTTGCCATCTGGGCGTGGGTTCTCAGGGGTGGCTGCAAAAGCACCGTTGGAATTAAAGAGTGAAGGCAGAAAGGCTCCAGCTGCAACGAGCGGGGCACCTTTCAATAAATTACGTCGAGAGAGGTTGAAATTATCCATGCGGATCTCCAGGGTTCTTTTGTGCGAATATCGTGAGATAAATGCGATGTAATTGCGACCTGCGGAGTGTCCTCTACGTTGAACAGGAAGTCCAATTGGCCTTAGTTATTCGGGTGGACGCCTGAATGTGGAGTCAGGCTTGCTCACCATCGCCTGCAGGCGGCGCAAGGATTCATCCAAATTCTCGATTCCACCATCTAAGAAGATGGTGTTGCCCTTGCCCTCCTTGGCGGTGTCCCGAATCATTTCGGTCCACATTGAAAAGGCCAGAATTGTTGGGTCAATATTGTGTTTCTCCAATACTTCAGCTGATTCACCCAATCCTTCAGCTAACGCTTTTCGGAACTTCGCTAATCCTTCACCGCGCATCCGTGCGGCTTCAGCTTCATTTGTTGCCGTGATCCGAATTGCTGCACCCTCTGCTTCGGCTTTCTTAACCAAAGTAATACGCAGGGCTTCACCTTCAAATTCGGCTGCACGTTGAGCGTTGGTGGCAGCTACGACTCGTGACATGGATGTCATAACTTCAGAATCAAAGGCGATGTCATTGACAGTGAGATCTACCAATGTGTATCCCCATGACGCCAATTGCGCATCTAATGTGGCTTTTGCGTGAGAGACGATATCTTGACGTAAACCAAGGACTTCAGCCTGCTTCTTCGTAGCGACGAATTCGCGAACGCTCGCCTCAACGGTGCTGGTAAGTGCAGTTAGAAAAGATTGTGGGTTGATGAACTTGAATGCCACTAACTTCACAGTTTCTTCTAGGTGATCGGCAACTGTATAAATAATCGTGGCGGTGAAATGAACTGCGGCTTGATCACCTGTAATTGCAGAAAACTTCAACTGGTCAGTGCGATTCTGGATCGAAACCGTGCGATTTACTGTTTCAATAAAGGGTATTAAAAAGTTGAGTCCGGGGCTGAGCATGCGTCGGTACTTACCGAACATGGTTACTACACCGACCGTCGCTTGTTCTACTGGTGTGAAACTCCACCATAAAGCCCAAAGGAGTAAGAAAACTGCAAGTGCTACCAATACCCAACCGATAATTCCAGATGTAGTCATGACTCAAGCCTGTAACCGCTCTAAAGCAAAGTCAAGGAAGTGCGCCCGGAGGGACTCGAACCCCCAACCTTCTGATCCGAAGTCAGAAGCTCTATCCGTTGAGCTACGGACGCATTGAAAGATTTACAAATTCTTTCGGGAGAAGTGTCTCGCAAAAAGGACAGTTGCGACAATTCCGAGTGGAACCGTAAAGAGAACCGCCAAGATTCCAGTATTTAGGGCGCCGCCAGTCAATTGGCCTTGAGCGAATATTAAGGAGACAGAGAGTCCCAAAGTTCCAAGGAAGCCGATCAGCCAGCCATCGTTGGAGGAGAAGGGCAGTTCACTCTTGAAGACCTTCTGCCCTATTGCCATTCCAGCAAAGATTCCGAGAGGTTTGCCCGCCAGTCTGGCTCCAATCATGACCAAAAGTAATCCGCCTGCAAATGCTGTCGAAGAAAGTTCAAATTTTCGAAAAAGAATAACGAAGAGGAAAAGTGGGATCACTAAATAAGCCGATATCGGCTCCAGAATCCTTAAAAGTCGCTTCTCAATTGTAGATTCGGTTTTGCTCTTACCTATTGTGAATATTCCAAGGAGCACAGCCGACAGCGAGACTGGGATTCCTGCCCCGTCACCGAGAATTATCCCGACAACAAAGAAAAGTAAAAGCAAGGTAACCGATTGGATTTTCCTACTTATTTGGGTGTAGCCAATAAATAGGAGAATAAACAAGAGGATATAGAGCCAATGCGCTGTGCTCTGTTGGATAAAGGAGAGAACAATAATTGAACCGATATCGTCCAAAGTTGCTAGGGCCAAAATGAAAGGACGAAGTTTGCCTTTCCTTAATACGGCTACCAATGCCAACACCAGCGGCAAATCTGTAGCCATAATGACGCCCCACCCTTGGTGAGATATGTGAAGCATCGAAGTCAGCACCAAAAAGATGCCAACCGGCACGATCATTCCTAGTCCAGCGCTGAGGGCACTGATGGCCATAAATTTTCTTTCGCGCAAAACTCCCTGCATCAATTCGAACCGCAGCTCGAGACCGATCTTAAAGAAGAAGATTGCCAACAGGTATTCAATAACGAAACGGTAAATACTGGTATGAAAGCCCAGGAGATTGCGTTCAGAATTTAGGAGATCTCCGCTTTGAAAGTGACCAAGTCCAATGGCGAGAAAAGCTACGGGAAGCAAAAGATAAGCCGAAAATGTCTCGGTCATCATGATGGAAAATGCTCGCTTCACTCTTCTCCTTTCGAACTAGATATAAATGTCGAAATACCCTGCACTGGGGTAATTCTCGCATTCTGCGACAACTTCAGGGTGTTTTTCAGTCAAAACCCAGTTTGTCTACCTACCTTGATTACTACAAGCAGAACCAGAGGAGGCCTGACCAAAATAAACAAAGTACCCCTAGTTGATTGAGGGCAACAAGGATTTCAGGTCATCGCGCCGTTCTTAAACGGCAACGATCCACGAATTCGAATCAATTGGGAGTTTTAAATGAAACACAAGCGTTTGATTTCTATCTCGACAGCTACTTTTCTAGCCGCGACCACTATTGGCTTTGTGACTTCTCTTCCAAGCCAAGCAGCAACTTCGCCAACTCTTGGCGCCTCCGCCAACTATGCGCTCCTGTCCTCCAATGGCCTGGCCAATGCCGGCGCAACCACAATTCAGGGCGATGTTGGAATGTCCCCCACAATTTCGTACACCGATACTGGCTCTCTAACGTTGTCCAGCGGAATCCGCTTTAACGATGCCAACACAGCAGCAGCCATTGCTGCAGCCAATTCCGCTTATGCAAGTGCTGCCGCGGCGGCTCCAGCCACAGCAATCACCACCGATTTAGGAGCACTCACTCTCGTCCCTGGAACTTACGCTGCTTCTGCAGGATTGAACTTGAACGGGACTCTGACTTTGGATGGCCAGAACAACTCAAGTTCGGTCTTTATTCTCCAAACACCGGCAACTCTCACCACCGGAGCAGCCAGCCGCGTGACGCTTATAAATGGTGCCCAGGCTTGCAACGTTTTCTGGCAAAGCGGATCAAATGCCGCACTCGGTGCTAATTCTGACTTCAAGGGAACGATTCTGAGCAACGCCAATATTTCACTTGGCAGCGCAACAACGGTCTCGGGCAGGCTTATTGCTCTTCACGGAACCATTTCTCTAAATGCAAACAAGATTGCTAAACCAAATTGTTCTGCACCAATACCGGTACCCAGTAAACAAAGTTCAATTTCTGGCGGTGGCACCTACATGGCGCCATCTGGTCGGGCAACTTTTTCACTCTCAATAAAGAGTTCTACCCAAGCTGGGGTTGTGAATCCGGTTGTAAGCGGCAAAATCGCTTGGCAAGTAAAGAAGGGTTGGAAATTCCAAGGTTCCCTCACGACTCTTTCAACCACAAATGCCATCAGCACTTCAACAGGGTCAGGATCACTTTGGTACTGGAGCAGCACTAATAAAGGTCATGACGGTCGATGGGTTCTTGCAACCACTGGAAATGCCTTGACCAGCGTTCAGTTCACGATGCCCACAGCATCTACAAAAGGTCACTCACGTCCGATTAGCTCCTTCGCAATAGGTTTTAGCGGAGTTCTCGCCACTGGTTCACCCTCGTTACCAGTAATCGGAAACTTGCTCCCAGTGAGTGGTGGAAACGATGACTGATATTTCATAGTCATCAAAAGCGTGCCTTGGTGGGGAAGCCAGGGCACGCTTGCATTTTCGCTGCAGTATAAGTGGTACCACCACCATTTCGTGAGGTTATGTTGATATGCTCGATAAGATTCTGTGACTTTTTCTTAGAGAGGATCGGGTTTTATGCCAGATTTCACATTTTCCGATAAGCCCACGAAAGATCATCTTTTGAAAGTCGTAATGCACTTATTGGAAAACATCTCTTTAGAAGAAGTTACCAGCGATCTTGTACTACGCGAGTCTCATGTGAGCAAAGGCTCTCTGTACCATCATTTTGAAGACTTTCAAGATTTGGTCGAAGATGCGCAAATACTTTTATACAGCCAACATGTGGAAACAACTCTCGAAAACCTGATTGGTTTTGTTAGAAACAATCCAGATCCAGAAAAAGTAAGAAATGCCTTCAAGGACTTGATTCGCGCGCCAAACACTATCCGTTCTACCTTTTTTCGAGAACAAAAGTTGGCCATCTCCTTTGCAGGTTCGCGAAGTCCTCGTATGCGCAGAAAATTGGCACCTGTCCAAGAAGTTTTGACACAAAAATGGATCCAAATCGCGGAGATTTGCCATGAACGTCAGTGGGTCAACCCGGAACTAGATTCTCGAGCCATTTCGATTCTTTTGCAGTCAACTATCATGGGCAAAATTTTGGACGATAACTCGTTGGAGCATGTAGATCTAGATGAATGGATGAAAGCCCTCGATTACATATTTGATGTGGTTTTCTTTGGAAATCTAGAGCAACCTGAATCGTCCCCATTGGCAGCCGTGTCACCAAAAAGTGAAAACGAAATAAAAGAATATTCTCTTGAAATTAATAAAGAGGTAGATACATCTTCCTACGTAAAGAATTTCATCGATTCGATTTACAAGATGTACAAAATTGAAACAATTACATCTGATCATGCCGACGAGGCATTACAGCTCTATTTGAAAAATTCCGACAACCCTAATTTTGCAGACGTTATTGAGAAGGATATTCCCTTTTCTTCCGTACCCAACATTTGGGAAAGTAATCAAACCGTCTATGGGGCTTTTTACAATAATAAATTAATAGGTTTTGTAAACTGCAGAACAAGAGCAACTGAAGCAGAAGTTGATAAATGTATAGTGGACCGAAACCACCGCGGAAATGGAATTGCGACCGCTCTTGTCTCATTCTTAATATTGAGCAAACTCAATAAGGGAGTCTCCAGATTTGTATCCCATGAAGATCAATTGGTCCCTGCACGCCTTAAGATCATGACTCAATTGGGATTTAAGCCCACTAACTAGGTCCATTCCGATGCAGAGACAGCCATTTGTCTTGCTTATTAAGAGGTAGCCTCGCACAATGAAAGTGGCGATCCTCTATGTGTCACTTCGTTTGGCCAACTTCTTAGCTTTCTTTACTTATATGCAAGTTCAGCACCGCAGTTGGTCCCACGTCTTCTACCGATGGGATTCGCAGTGGTACGAGTCGGTGGCCTCCCACGGCTACCACTATGTAGTGCAAGACCAGGGCCGAACGCTCAGTAATGAAGCTTTTTTCCCACTCTTCCCCTTTTTGGAAAGATTGATTTCGCAGCTCACGACCTTGAGTTACATTGACAGCGGAATTGCGATCTCTCTTGTTGCCGGAGTTGTTGCCGCTTTGATGATCTACAAAACCATTTCACTCTTTGCAAGTGAAAAGGTTGCTTTAGTCACTGTGGCGCTATGGGCTCTGCTGCCTATGTCATTCATTCAAATTCTCTCCTACAGCGAAACACTCTTTACGGCTCTTTGTGCAAGTTCGCTTTATTTCACGGCGAAGAAGAAATTTGTACTTGCAGCTGTCCTAAGCGCATTTGCCGGACTAACCCGGCCTAGTGGACTAGCCATAGCTTCTGCAGTCATGATCGTAATATTCCTCGATTTGCGTAAATCGCGCGAAGCCCCCGACTGGAAGAGAATTGTTGCGATTGTTTTAGCTCCGCTGGGCTGGATGGCCTTCCTCTCATACCTCGCCTTCAAGCACCACAACCCATTGGCTTACTTTGTCATTCAACGCGATTGGAACAACGGCTTTGATGGAGGAAGTAATTTTCTGAGTTGGATTTGGCAGATTGCCCAGAACAACATTTTTGAAGGTGGAGCCATAACTTTAGGTGCGCTAGCGGTCATTGGCTTGCTCTGGAGTTTGATCAGGTCTAAACCCCCAATCGAGTTTGTTATCTACACGGCTGCCATCGTTTTCGTCTCGTTCACAACTTCTGGATATTTTGGTTCAAAACCCCGTTACCTCATGCCGGCCTACCCGTTATTAATTCCAATTAGCCTGTGGTTGGCTGGGCAGAGTTCCTTTAGGAAGCAGTTGTTTCTCTCAATATTTGGAGCATTTGGAATAGTGGTCAGCGTTTTGACACTTGCCGGTAATGGTCCGCCGTAATTTTTAAGGGGTCGAGTCGGTAACGAGAATTCGTCCACCGACTTCAGTCACCCTATAACTCTTCAAGGGTTCAGAAGCCGGTCCCGATTCTGGATTACCGGTTATTCGATTGAAGTAAGAAATATGGCAATTGCAGAGCAAAGTCTTCTCACTTAGTTCCACGGCGCATGATTCATGAGTGCAGTTGTTGTCGAAGGCAATCAGCGCATTGTTCTCGCGGGTGATGATAAAAGCTTTTGCATAGGCTCGAGAATCAACAGAGTAAATGATTCTGGTCTGTCCATTAGGAACATCTACCGACGCTGCAAGATCGATTTGAAATGTGCCAGAGAATTGAGGCGTTGGTGTTGGCGAAGCAGTTGGGGTTGGGGTTGCACTTGGAGTTGGAGACTTTGAAGGAGCTGGCAGCGCCACGCCTTTGTTCCATACTAACTTTTTGCCCGATTTTATCGCTGTGTATTTCTTTCCTCGCCAGACAATGATTTGGCCTAACTTTGTCGGCTTAAGAGTCGGTCCACTTGCTGCCGTTGCAAGTGGAATACCGAATTGCAGAAGAATTAGAGTCCCGGCTGCCAGGAAGTTCTTCCTACTAATGCTCGCCATACATTAAGGCTAAAGAGCCGTGAAGGTCACGAACAGAGAAAGTAAGCCACCTCACCAACGAAGCAGAGGTGGCACTACCTGTGCGAAATGCCTGAATCCGACCTAATCTTGATTGGATTGCTCACCAATCGACCCATAAGTCCCCACTAAGAGACCTAGCCTTTTGCTTCTCACTTTGGAGGAGTTATGGCGCAGTTATTGATTTCGCAAGTGATTAATGCACCTGTAGAAAAGGTTTGGCCGTTGATTTCCGATCTCACCCAACATTCATTGTGGTCGCCAAAGCCACATTCAATCGAACTTGTTTCCGGTGCTGCTGGTGCAGTTGGCAGTCGCTATCAATCGGTTGGTGAGGTCCCACCGGCAGATAAACATCATAAGAATGAAGTTGAGATCACCGAAGTAATCCCTAACTCGAAATTTGTTTTCGAGGCATATGATGAAAACGGAACGTTTATTAATACATTTACTTTGACCCCAGTTGGCTCTGGAACCAAAGTTACCTTCCAGCATGATTTCCCTCGCATGGTTGGAATGGGACGAATTCTTCTACCTCTACTTCTACCGATAGTCGGCAAGCGTGACGGCATGGTTCGGTTGGGTCTGCTGAAATCCATAGCCGAAAAGTCTTAAATACTAAAGACAGTCGACGGCTTTCTTTTCGAAAGGATTTTCAGCGGCGCTGATTCCATACCCAATACAGGCGGGCAAGAGTGCACCAGATTTCAAGTAGCTTGCATCCAAATACTTCGACGAGAAAGCCTTTACGACTTCTGGAGTGAAGACCGACGGAGTCATTTGTTGATTGTCTGATACTAAATTGAAGTGAACATGCGTCCCGCCTGTAGAAGTTGGTGGGATGTACAGGTAAGCGATGATGTCACCTTTTTTAACCTTCTGCCCCTGATGAACTTTGATGAATGATTCATAGAAATGAGGCGAAGGTTCATTTATCAGCGGCTCTAAACTGTAGTCGGCCATAACCGGGCGTCCGCTGGCAGTTCGAGCGAAAGCAAGAATCACTCCATACCTTTGATGCCCTTGTCCGTTAGTTGTCTGCATCGTGTAGAGATTGGTAACCAGATCAATGAAACCGTCTTCAAAGGCACGCACCGCCGGGTAGTTAGTTACATGATCCTTACCTCCAGCATCAGTCCATACGCCAGAAGCATTGGTCCAGTGAACATGCAAGCCAGCATGAGGTGCTTTGGAATTGACTCCCAGGTAAGGGATGGTCAAGAGAGCTTTGCTGAAATCAACCGGGAATGCTGAGGAGAGATTTTTCTCAAATGTTGAGAGCAACGGCAAATCTGCATACGGATCCGTTGGACCTTGCTGATTTGGCTGTTGGCTTTGGTTATTTTGCGTCGGTTGGTTTTGTGGGTAGGTACTTTTCTGGCTTGTAGGTGTTGGTTGCGTACTGGGAGATGCCGGCTTATTAGAAGTGGTTGGTTGCGGAGCATTTACCCAAATTAGTTTTTTGTTTTTGAGTGTGCAGATCAGCATCTTGGTGCCTGATCGGTACTTGTTTCCGACCGGACTACATTTGCCGCCTGCTACTGGGGTGGCGGCTAGGGCGGTATTTATTGCCGGAACGGTCAAAGCCAAAACCACTGCAATCGCAGTCACTTTTCTCACGGGCTACTTCTTTCACCAGATTATGTAAAAGGTATACCTGTGAAGCAGAAGTGCATGAAGTGCCAGTACTCAAATGGCAAAAGGGGCGGAGAGTCTTTATCCAAATGTGAAGGTATATGCCTGAGTTCCGGAATTTTTGAATGTGAAAGTTAGTGTCCCACGGCTTGGTTGACCTGAGTTGTACACCTCATACAGCCGATCGCTGTCGACTAACAATTCGCCGGCTTTGACGTCCGAGCCTGCATAAGGGCCGATAAGTGGTTTGCCATTGAGCGAAACGAGAACTCGGTCTTGGGCCCCAACTTTTGATGGCTTAAGAATGAAGTAGACATGTGTCGCTGCAAAACTTTCTGTGATTGTGGAGCCAGCCGTAGCTTCCGCATATTCATCCGCTATCTTCCATTTCCCACCAAAGGAGAATTGGTTTACCGGGACCACCTTTGGAGTAGCGAAAGCGAAGGTACCGTTCACATTAATCGGTTGTGGATATCCGTACTCACTACGTGCGCTGCCAAAGTAGGTCTCTGGAGTGTTTTGAATTTTGGGAGTTGTGTCTTTTACACCGGTTAATGAGCTTGGAATTTTGGCGCCAGCATCGGCCAAAAGCGCTTGAATTGCCTGCTCCATCTGATCGTATTGGCCTTCACCAAAATCAACTCTGCGAATATTACCTTTGGCATCAATCAGGTATTCGGCTGGCCAATATTGATTGTTATAGGCGTTCCATATATCAAGCTTGTTATCTTGAACGACTGGATATTTAATGTTGAAACGCTTGATAGCCGATAGAACATTATTAGTATCTTTTTCAAAGGCGAATTCTGGAGAATGTACCCCAATTACTTGCAAACCATAAGGTTGATACTTGTTGTACCAAGCGGTGACGTGCGGCAAAGTGCGAATGCAATTAATGCAGGTATACGTCCAGAAATCCACCAATACGACTTTTCCTTTTAATCCCGCCAGAGTTAATGGCGAAGATGGATTCAGCCATTTCGTACCGCCTGAAAAATCTGCCGCAGGAGTGTTTGTATTGAAGAGCCCGGAAGTGTTTCTAGAGCCCAGAACTCCGCTGGATTTAACTTTCAAACTATTGAGCGCTTTCGTGACCCCGCTGCCGCTCTCAATCTTTGTGAGTGCGCTGCTGTAAGACGGAATTGCATTGAGGAGTTTCGCTTCAAGGGTCTTGTCATAATTAGTTTGAATTGCAATGGCCGTCAAAATCAAGACGACACCAGAGGCGATTTGAATCTTGCCGGTGTATTTGGAGAGCCGGCGCGAATTCACTAAAAGTCTCTGACCGCCAACGGCAAACCCGAAGAGCGGAATTGAAACACCTGCTACATAAAATAAGGTAACGAGTACAACCTGAGCTGAAACTTTATTAGTGGCCGCTAAAGTTGCGATCGAGGCCAAAATAGGTCCGCTGCAGGGTGCCCAGACAATTCCGAGAGCCAGGCCAGTAATGAAGCCACCACGAAAGTCGGTTCGACTATTGCGCCCGACCTGTCCAAATCTGCCTGATAGTCGACTGATTCGGCTTTCTAGAAATTGAGAAGCTTTCGGAATCACCATTGTTATACCGAGGACAACCAAAACAACGACGGCGATTTTTCGCAGCACATTGGGATTCAAGCCAATTGAACTTTCTAGCCCTGATACAGAAAGCGTCAATACAGTGAAAGAGATGGCCACACCTACAGTGATTCCAAGCGGCCGCTTCTTATCTTTAGTTTGGGTTACATCTGCCAGCACTATCGGCAGTAACGGCCAAATGCACGGAGCCAGAATGGTGAGCAAGCCAGATATAAAGGCGACTCCGTAAAGAATGAACATTGCGAAAGGCTACGGTGAAGCACCTTTGGGCGCGATATATCGGGATCGGCTACTTCTCAGCGAAAGGCTCTCCCGAAGCGCTGCCCCTGCCGATAATCTTCGCCAATGGCAAATTTAAAGCGTAGGACCGCAATCTCCGTAATCTCCTTGCTTTTAGGGTCGGCACTACCGGCTATCTGGCTGGCTCCGGTTCGAGCCGCGCTGCCCGACACTGTGCACCTAACAGTTCATTACCAACGATCCAACGCGGATTACAAAGATTGGAATGTCTACCTCTGGAAAGACTTGCCGGGAAGTTCCAACGACAAAGAGGTTTCATCATCGGGCGTAGCCTTCACTGGCCAAGATGATTTCGGGGTTATAGCCAAAACCGATGTCACGTCACTGTCAACATTCGATCAATTAGGAATAATCGTTCGACGCGGGGCTTGGCTGGAAAAAGAGGGATCGATCGATCGATTCATTACTACTTTTGATTCAAATGGAAATGCTGAGGTGTGGATTCGTCAGGGAGATAAGACGATCTATACCGCCCTTCCTACTTCCGCGATTCCAACTAATCCGGCGCTGCTGCAAGCAAAACTCTTTGATTCTCCTGAATTTGCCGCCAAGTACACATATTCTGGAAACGACTTAGGAAATTCATATTCGAAGAGTGAGACTAAGTTTCGAGTTTGGGCACCGACGGCAACAAAAGTATCTCTTTTAACTTTCCCAACCCTAGATTCCGCGGCGTCTGCGGCAAAGGAAATCCCTATGTCAGCTGATGTAAATGGCACTTGGGTTTCCACCATCAGTGGCGATCAAAATGGGTTGGCATATCTTTACCGGGTAACCGTCGATGGTTCCACAAATGATGCGGTAGATCCGTATGTTCGTGCCACGACCCTTAATGGCATCAGAGGCGTTGTTGTCGACCTATCCCAAACCAATCCTGCGGGTTGGACAAGTACAAAGCCAAAATTCTCTGGCAATCCGACTGACGCCTCAATTTATGAATTACATGTTCGAGATCTTTCGATCGATGCCACCAGCGGAATTCCCGCGGCCCATCAAGGAAGATACCTGGCATTTACTGATACCAAGAGCACCTACAAAGGTACTCCGACCGGAATTTCCCACATCAAGAGCCTAGGTGTCACCCACGTCGAACTTCTGCCGATATTTGATTATCAATCAGTTGATGAGGCCGCACCATCTTTCAATTGGGGTTATGACCCGCAAAACTTCAATGTACCCGAGGGTTCGTATTCGACCGATCCTGCTAAACCAACAACCCGAATTATTGAACTCAAGAGCGCTATCCAAGCCATGCACAACCAAGGGCTACGCGTGCTAATGGACGTTGTTTACCACCATGTCTATAACGCCAGCACCTTTAGTGAAAGTCTCATTGTGCCTGGATATTTCTTGCGAACAGATTCCAGCGGAGATTTAACGAATGGAAGCGGCGTTGGAAACGATGTCGCCGATGAGCGTTCTATGGTGGCTAAATTTGTCACTGACTCTTTTAAATACTGGACTAACGAATACCATTTAGATGGTTTCCGAATCGATCAAATGGGCCAGATGAGCATCGCAACTATCAATCAAGTTCGTAAAGACCTATCCGCCATTGATCCAACGATCATGATGTTAGGTGAAGGTTGGTACGGCCAAAGTTCACTTCCGGAATCCAAAGCGGCAACGCAATCTAATATCGCTCAGATTCCTGGTGTTGCAGCGTTTAATGATCAAATTCGCGATGGCATAAAGGGATCGGTTTTTGAAACGACAGGCAGGGGATTAGTAACTGGAGCCTTTGCCAGAGCATTGGATGTCAAAGCGGGAATCGTCGGAAATACTTCTTACAACGGTTTCCTTTCAAATGCCTGGACAACATCTAGCCCCGGACAATCTATTAACTATGTCGAGTCACATGACAATCAAACGCTTTACGACAAATTGAGTGCCAGCGCATCAGGTGCCTCGGCCGCAACATTGATCAAACTAGATCAGCTGAGCGCCGCCATGGTCTTCCTGTCACAAGGTGTTCCGTTCATCCAAGCCGGTCAAGAGTTCCTCAGATCGAAAGGTGGCAATGGAAACAGTTATAACTCCAGTGACGCTGTTAACTCCTTAAAGTGGAACACGCTTGTTACAAATATGTCCACCAACAATTTCTATAAGGGACTCTTATCAATTCGAAATGCCCATCCGGCTTTCCGTTTGAAAACCAGCGCTGACATCAAATCCAATCTCAGCTTCATTCCCACTCTCGATGGTGTCATTGCCTATCAATTGGACGGCGTAAAGAGTAAGGATTCATGGAAGAAGATCGTGGTTGCCTTTAACGCCACCACCACGGCCCAACCCATTCCCTTGCCGGCAACTGGCAGTTGGAGCATCGTGGTCAGTGGCAGCAAAGCGGGAACCAAAGCGATTTCGGTGGTCAAAGGTGCAAAAGTCACCCTGCCACCTCAATCTGCCATCGTTCTTGAACAATAAATTCAAGAAGCCAGCCAAGAAAGTGAACGCGTAATCTTTCCCTGTGCCCGAACTACCTGAAGTCGAGACCGTTCGTAAGGGCCTGGTTGAGCACGTCGTAGGTAGAACGATTATTTCAGCGCAAGTCCTTCACCCACGCGCGCTTAATCCCAAGAGCCTCGGCACTCTTTCTGGGATTGAAGGCGCACATGTTCTAGATATTCGTCGCCGCGGGAAGTTTCTTTGGTTCGTTCTCGATCGCCCACAAGTACTGGCGGCACACCTGGGAATGTCTGGACAGTTCCTCATTCATCCCTTCGATATCCGCCACACGCGAGCAATCCTCACTCTTAAAAAAGGTCGGAAAGAGACCGAACTGCATTTCAATGATCAACGCACCTTTGGTTGGCTCTCGATTGAAGAGGCTATAGGTGGCCTACCCACATCGGTTCTCAAGATTGCGCCTGACATTTTTGAAGATGTGTACGACCAAAAAAAAGTAATTGCAAATATCAAGCGTCGAAATATCAAAATCAAGAGTGCGATTCTTAATCAGAATATTGTCTCCGGGATAGGCAATATCTACGCAGATGAATCTTTGTGGTTAGCAAAAGTTCACCCGGAGAGAGTCGCAAGTTCGATGAAAACATCCGATATTGCAAAGGTGTTAGAAGCGGCTAAAAAAGTAATGTCGGATGCTTTGGTTGTAGGAGGCACCTCTTTTGACGAATTGTATGTAAATGTCAACGGCGATAGCGGCTACTTTGATATTTCGCTAAATGCTTATGGCCAAGAAAATAAACCATGCACTCGTTGCGTTACCCCGATAAAGCGAATCCAATTTGCAAATCGATCTTCACACTTCTGCCCTAGATGCCAAAGGAACTAGGCATTCTATTTTCTTTGGAGTCTGCGCAGTGATTTCTTCGTGGCTCTGCGATCTTTTGCCATTTTGCGTTTCGTAGGCGAAGAAGACATCCATATTAAAATAGGAATAAGAATAAGCATCACGAAGAAACCGCCAAATCCCTGAAGGAAGAGGCCATTGTTAATACCACCAAGCATGTCGAGAATTTTATTGGACTATGAAAATCCTGCCTGATGAAATCTCGCGCCGATCATTAATTGCTGGTTTACTCGGGGCATGAATCACGCCAACATTTCTCTGCCAGACGGACGTAGCCTGGAAATTCATTCCGCGGGCAATCCCAGTTCCGATGCAATTATTTTCCATCACGGCACACCTGGTGCCAGCCTCACGTGGGAAGAATGGTTGCCGACAGTTGCCGATCAAAGCGGCTTTGCTATTGCCTATTCAAGGGCTGGGTATGGAGAAAGTTCGCGCAATACTGGTCGAACAGTCATTAGCAATAACGCGGATATTGCTGCCATTGTGGACCACTTTAATATCGAGAAGTTCGTCGCCATCGGTTGGTCTGGGGGTGGCCCCCATTGCTTGGCCAACACCGTTATGCCGCAATCTGTTGCAGCCATCAGCATTGCCGGAGTCGGCGCCTATGGAGTCTCTGATTTGAATTTCCTTGAAGGTATGGGCGAAGAGAACCATGTTGAATTCTCAGCAGCCGTTGCTGGACCGGCGTCCATTGAAGAGTGGATGCGGCAATATTCTGATGGGACAGCACAGGTAACTGGCCCACAACTTATCGAAGCTCTGGGAGGGCTCATTGGTCCCGCCGATAAAAGGATTTTGACTCCTGCAGTCGCAGAATTAGTGGCGCTAGAATTCCGCTACGGTCTTAAGTCCGGTTACTACGGCTGGATGGATGATGACTTGGCCTTTGTTCAACAATGGGGGTTTGATCTCGCTCAGATTTCAAAACCAGTGGAATTGTGGCAAGGGGATGAAGATTTCATGGTGCCCCATGCTCACGGCCAATGGTTAGCCGCAAAGATTCCCACCGCCGAGCTTCATATCGTCCCCGGAGAAGGACATATCTCCCTCGGGATCCATATGCGAGCGCAGATCATTAGGCGAGCGCTGAAATATCTAGATTCCGATAAGTCATCTGTCGATGCGTAATGAATTGAGAAATATTCCGCTTACGTAGGTAACTAGAACTCTCAGAGCGTCCCTAAGTATCGGCGAAAGGCACCTCTTGTATCATTCGACCATGGTTGACTCCCCCCAACCGGGCCTCAAGAGAGCCTGCGCTCGATGAAGCGCTCTACCGCCCCAAATTCGGCCAGCTTGGTTCTAGGAATCGGACTTGGTTTAACCCTGGGCATCTTCGTAAAAACGACTTCCCACAACGACTGGCTCTGGCCATACCCACTGATCATTTCGGTCTCAAGATTGACTGCCCTGGTCGGCACCTACCTGGCTCTGGTCGGCCTGGTTATGGTCTCTCGCATCTCCTGGATTGAAAAGGCGGTCGGCCACGATCGCTTGATTCTCTGGCATCGCAAACTCGGCCCTTATTCCTTATTCCTTATTACTTTCCACGTCCTACTAGTTTCGTTGGGTTACGCCGGAAATGATGGCTCTCGCGTTGGCCTAGAGATTTGGAAGTTCACCTGGAACTACAAGTGGATGCTGCCAGCCACCGTCGGATTTATCTTCTTTATTGTCGCGGGACTGACCTCTTATAAGAAGGTACGTAAGAAGATGTCTTACGAAACCTGGTGGACAGTACATCTTTATACCTATTTTGCGATCGCCCTTAGCTTTATGCATCAAATCCTGATGGGCCCAATGTTCATCGGTCATACTCTTTATAAATATTACTGGATCGGTCTCTATATCCTCTCCGCAGCCATCATCATATTTTGGCGCTTTCTCTTACCGGTCTATCGTTTCTTCCGTCATGACTTGCGCATAAGTAATGTGATTGATGAGGGATCCAACATGATCTCCATCGTTATGCGTGGGCGTAGCCTCAATCGAATGAACGCTCAAGGCGGACAATTCTTCACATGGCGCTTCTTTAAACCAGGACATATCTGGGTAGCACATCCTTATTCGTTATCAGCTGCACCTACCAATAGCGAATTTAGAATTACAGTGAAAAATCTTGGAGATGGATCTGAAGCCGTTAAGGACCTGACCCCTGGCACTCGCGTTTATTTCGAAGGT